>JACCEC010057586.1_pt1 | contig 31750 bp, 22 predicted proteins | sample 7450121 | NCBI WGS metagenome assembly JACCEC01 (sample SAMN15323455, study PRJNA562643) | freshwater metagenome | isolation source: river surface water | place: USA:Blue River Watershed | collected 2017-08-18 | reverse complement strand
CGGCGTGGAGATCGAATACAGCCAGCAACTCGTGTTTTTGCCGCGGGCGCTGAGCGGGTTCAGCGTCTTCGGGTCGGTGACCCGCACGCGGGCGGACGACCGGGTGGCGAACCACGTGCCGAAGTCGGCCAACGGCGGCGTGCGCTACGGCCGGCAGCGCTTCAACGCGCAGCTGCGCTGCACGTGGTCGGCGCCGCGCTTCAACTCGGAGAGCGCGACGGAGGAGCTGTGGCAATACGAGCGGCTGATGTTCGACTTCAGCGGCGGCGTGCGGCTCAACGCGACTTACGAAGTGACGATCTCGGGCCGCAACATCCTCAACGCGCCGATCCGGACCTTCTCCAACACGCCAGGTCTGCTGCGGGCGATCAACCACTACGGCGCGTCGTGGACCGTCGGCGTGCGCGGGCGGTTCTGAGGCGGGCCGCAGGTCGGTTCGGAGTGCGCCGGCCGCACGTGCGGGAGGCGGGCGCCGAAGCCCGGGGGGAATCACGGGCCCGGGCTCGGCCGGCCGAACCGGGGGTAGGCCCAGAGAGTCGGGTGCGCGGCGGAAGCGCCCGAAGCGGTCGAGGCGCGGCCGCGCGCCGGCGGCCGGCCGGATCAGAACAGAAAATACCGCTGCGCCATCGGCAGCACCTTGGCGGGTTCGCAGGTGAGGACGACGCCGTCGGCTTTGACGGTGTAGGTCTCGGGATCGACCTCGATGCGGGGCATGGCGTCGTTGTGCACCATGTCCTTCTTGCCGACCTTGCGGCAGCGTTTCACGGGTTCGAGGCGGCGCGCGAGGCCGAGGTCGGCGAGCTTGCCCTTCCGGAGCGAGGCTTCGCTGACGAAGGTGAGGCAGGTGGACGCGAGGGCCTTGCCGGCGGCGCCGAACTGCGGGCGGTAAAACGTGGGCTGCGGCGTGGGGATCGAGGCGTTGGGGTCGCCCATGTTGGCCCAGGCGATGAAGCCGCCCTTGAGCACGGTCTCGGGCTTCACGCCGAAGAGCGCGGGCTTGAAGATGACGAGGTCGGCGAGTTTGCCGATGCCGATGGAGCCGACGATGTGGGCGATGCCGTGGGCGATCGCGGGGTTGATCGTGTATTTGGCGAGGTAGCGCAGCGCGCGGTAGTTGTCGGCGGCGGGGTGGGCGGCGGTGGTGAGCGGGCCGAACTGGGCCTTCATCTTGTGCGCCGTCTGCCAGGTGCGGAGGATGACCTCGCCGATGCGGCCCATGGCCTGGGAATCGGAGGACATCATCGAGATGGCGCCGAGGTCGTGCAGGCGGTCCTCGGCGGCGATGGTCTCGGGGCGGATGCGGGACTCGGCGAAGGCGACGTCCTCGGGGATCTTGGAGTCGAGGTGGTGGCAGACCATGAGCATGTCGAGGTGCTCATCGATCGTATTCACCGTGTAGGGACGCGTGGGGTTGGTGGAGGAGGGGAGGACGTTGGCCTCGCCGCAGACGCGGATGATGTCGGGGGCGTGGCCGCCGCCGGCGCCCTCGGAGTGAAACGTGGGGATGGTGCGGCCCTTGAAGGCGCGCAGGGTGTCGTCGACGTAGCCGGACTCGTTGAGGGTGTCGGTGTGGATCGCGACCTGGACGTCGAGTTCGTCGGCGACGCCGAGGCAGGTATCGATCGCGGCGGGGGTGGTGCCCCAGTCCTCGTGCAGCTTGAGGCCGATGGCGCCGGCGAGGATCTGCTCGCGGAGGGGCTGCGGGGTGCCGCAGTTGCCCTTGCCGAGGAAGCCGAGGTTCATCGGGTAGGCCTCGGCGGCCTCGAGCATGCGGTGGAGGTTCCACTTGCCGGGCGTGCAGGTGGTGGCGTAGGTGCCGTGGGCGGGGCCGGTGCCGCCGCCGAGCATGGTGGTGATGCCGGAGCTGATGGCTTCGTCGATCTGCTGCGGGCAGATGAAATGGATGTGGGTGTCGATGCCGCCGGCCGTGACGATGCAGCCTTCGCCGGCGATGACCTCGGTGGCGGCGCCGACGATCATCGGGTTTTTCTTCTTCGTCTTCGGATCCGGGTAGATCGAGCCAAGGCCGGACTGGATGCCGGGGTTGCCGGCGTGGCCGAGGCCGACGATGTGGCCGTGTTTGATGCCGATATCCGCTTTGATGATACCGAGGATCGGATCGAGGATGAGGGCGTTGGTGATGACAAGGTCGAGCGACTCGGCATCGAGCGCAGTGGGGGACTGGCCCATGCCGTCGCGGATGACCTTGCCGCCGCCGAACTTGATCTCGTTGCCGTAGCCGCCGCCCTCGGCGATCAGATCGCGCTCGACCTGGACGAAGAGGTCGGTGTCGGCGAGGCGCACGCGGTCACCGACGGTCGGGCCGAACATCTCGGCGTATTGGCGGCGGGAGAGCGAGAGGCTCATTTCGATTTCGGATTGCGGATTTTGGATTTCGGACGGGCGGCGGCGGGGCGGTCGAGGCGGCCCTCGACGAGGGCGTTGAAGCCGAAGACTTCGCGGCGGCCGGCGAGGGCGACGAGTTCGACGCGCTTGGAATCGCCGGCTTCGAAGCGGACGGCGGTGCCGGCGGGGATGTTGAGCCGGAAGCCGCGGGCGGCGGCGCGATCGAAGAGGAGGGCGGTGTTGGTCTCGAAGAAGTGGTAATGGGAGCCGACCTGGATCGGGCGATCGCCGGTGTTGGTGACGTCGAGCGTGACGGTGGGCAGGCCGAGATTGGCGGGGAGCGGCGGGGCGTCGGGAGCGGGAATGATTTCGCCGGGGATCATGGGAGATTTCGGATTGCGGATTGGGGATTGCGGATTGAAGGCGGCGGACGAGAGGCGGAGTCGTGGCTCTGGTATTCCGCGATTCGAAATCCGAAATCCGCAATTCAGCGGATGGGGTTGTGGACGGTGACGAGTTTGGTGCCGTCGGGGAAGGTGGCTTCGACCTGCACCTCGTGAATCATGTCGGCGACGCCTTCCATGACGTCGGAGAGTTTGAGGATCGTGGTGCCGAAGCTCATGAGTTCGGCGACGGTTTTTCCGTCCCGGGCGCCCTCGATGATCTCGTAGGTGATGATGGCGACGGCCTCGGGGTAATTGAGTTTCACGCCGCGGGCCTGGCGGCGGCGGGCGAGATCGGCGGCGACGACGATGAGGAGTTTTTCGCGTTCGCGAGGCGTGAGGTGCATCGGAGTTGGGTAGCCGCGGATTAGGCGGATGGCGCGGATAAAGGCAGGTGCAAACTCAGACCTGAAGGTGCTCTTTCACGACGGCGTCGGTGAGGGTGGCGATCGGGCCGGAGACGACCACGACGCCGCGGTCCATGGCGTAGAAGCGGTCGGCGCATTCGCGGCAGAAGTCGACGAACTGCTCGACGAGGAGGATGGCGAGTTTGCCTTCGGCGCGGAGGGTCTTGATGGCGTTTTGAATCTCCTCGCTCGGGTGTTTGTTCTGCTGGACGAAGCCCTCGAGTTTGAGGCGCTTCAGCGTGTCGCCGATCTGCTCGATGATGGAGGGCTGGATACCCTCGGTCGGCTCGTCGAGGATGAGGAGCTTGGGGTTGGTGAGGAGGGCGCGGCCGATGGCGAGCTGCTGCTGCTGGCCGCCGGAGAGGACGCCGCCTTTGCGGCCGAGCATCTCTTTGAGGACCGGGAAGAGGGAGAAGACGCGCTCGAGAGCGGATTTGGCGTCGGCGCCGCGGCGGCCGTGGACGACCAGGCCGACGTGGAGGTTTTCCTCGACGGTGAGGTGGGGAAAGATCTCGCGGCCCTGGGGCACGTAGCCGATGCCGGCGCGCGCGCGGGCGTCCATGGGAAGCTGGTCGATGCGCTGGCCGGCGAGCGTGATGGTGCCGGTGCGGATGGGCAGGACGCCGGTGATCGAGCGGAGGGTGGTGGTCTTGCCGACGCCGTTGCGGCCCATGAGGGCGACGACTTCGCCGGTGTGGATCTCGAGGTCGACGCCGCGGAGGATGCGGGAGCCGCCGATGAAGGTCTCGATGGCGGAAACCTGGAGGAGGGGCGCGCGACCTTCGGGGGAGCGCGCGGCGTTCGGCGCGGAACGCGGGGCGCCCGACGGATCGGAGGCGGTGGCGGTTTGGCTCATGGCGGGTTGCGCAGTGAGAGGGAGATCGGAACGCGGGCGCGGTGGGTCAGCGGGTGCCGTGTTTGCCGCGGCCGAGGTAGACTTCGCGGACTTTCTGGTCGGCCTGGACCTCGTCGAATTTTCCTTCGCACAGGACGGTGCCCTGGTGGAGGACGGTGACGACGCCGTTGCGCGCGATCTGTTTCACGAAGGCCATGTCGTGCTCGATGACGATGAGGCTGTGTTTGCCGGCGAGGGAGAGGAGGAGTTCGCCGGTGCGGTCGGTCTCGTCGTCGGTCATGCCGGCGGCGGGTTCGTCGACGAGGAGGACCTTGGGTTCCTGGGCGAGGAGCATGCCGATCTCGAGCCACTGCTTCTCGCCGTGGGCGAGGAGGCCGGCCTTCCAGTGGCGTTTGGCGTCGAGGCGGACGGTCTTGAGGATCTCGTCGATGCGGTCGCGTTCGGTGGAGCCGAGGCGATGGAAGAGGGAGGCGAAGACGCCGCGCGGGCCCTTGAGGGAGAGGACGAGATTATCCCAGACGGAGTGTTCGGTGTAGACGGAGGGGGTCTGGAATTTCCGGCCGATGCCGAGGCGGTTGATTTCGTATTCGTTGAGCTCGGTGAGGTCGTAGCTGGAGGCGGGGTCGGTGCCGAAATCGAGTTTGCCCTGGTCGGGTTTGGCGCGGCCGGTGATGAGATCGAAGAAGGTGGATTTGCCGGCGCCGTTGGGGCCGATGACGGTGCGCAATTCGCCCTCGTAGAGGTAGAAGTTCAGATTCGTGATGGCCTTGAAACCGTCGTAGGTTTTCGAGACGTCTTCGACGCTGAGGAGGGGGTGGGCCATGGGAGGCGCGCGGGGCGCGCAGGTGAAAGTTGAAAGGTGAAAGTTGCGGGCCTGAGTGCGGGAATCGTGCGATCAGGACTTGGCAGGGGCGCTCGCGGGTGGATTTCCGGGTGAGGGCGGGGTGGTGCCGCGGAGTTTTTTCCAGAGGGCCTTGAGCCGCTCGGGGATGCTGACGATGCCGCCGGGGAGGAAGAGCACGACGAGGATGAAGAGGCCGCCGAGGATGATGAGCCAGGCATCGGGGTAGGCGCGGGTGGCCCAGCTTTTGAGGGCGTTGATGCTGACGGCGCCGACGATCGGCCCGAGGAGTGTGCCGCGGCCGCCGACGGCGACCCAGACGATGGCCTCGAGCGATTTGTCGGGCTGCATCTCGCCGGGGTTGATGATGCCGACCTGCGGGGTGTAGAGCGCGCCGCCGACGGCGGCGATGAGCGCGGCGACGACGAAGATGAAGAGCTTGAAGTGCGCGGTGGCGTAGCCGCTGAAGAGCACGCGGTTCTCGCCGTCGCGGATGGCCTGTTGGACGAGGCCGAATTTGGTGCGGCTGAGCCAGCGGCAGAACAGGTAGACGAAGAGAACGGTGAGCGCGGTGACGATGTAGAGCCAGCGGCCGGTGGCGGGATCGGCGAGGCTGTGGCCGAGGATGAATTTGAAATCGGTGAAGCCGTTGTTGCCGCCGAGCAGGAGATTGTTGCGGAAAAACATGATCGACGCGGCGTAGGTGAGCGCCTGCGTGAGGATCGAGAAATACACGCCCTTGATGCGGGAGCGGAACGCGAGGTAGCCGAAGAGGTAGGCGACGATGCCGGGGACGATGAACACCATCGCGAGCGCGAACGGGAAACTGGAGAACGGCTCCCAGAAGGCGGGCAGGCGCTCCCAGCCGAGGAACACGAGGAAGTCGGGGATCGGCTTCTTGTATTGGCCGAGGTCGCCGATCATGCGCATGAGATACATGCCGTGCATGTAGCCCCCGAGGGTGAAGAAGAGCGCCTGGCCAAGGGAGAGCAGGCCGGTGTAGCCCCAGAGCAGGTCGACCGAGATGGCGAGGAGGGCGTAGCAGAGATATTTGCCCCAGACGCCGATGGTGAAATTGGAGATGACGCCCTGGGCGTGCAGGAGCGGCACGACGACGATCAGCAGGAACGCGATGACCGCGACGGCGATGAGTTCGAAACGGCGGATTTTTTCGGCGCTCATGCGTGCGGGTTCCGGATGGAAATTGAACCACGGATGGACGTGGATGCACACCGATGCACAAGGCCGGACGGCGGCCGCTCGAAACGGGGAAAAGGGGGCAGCGATTCGGTCGGATCGAATCCGTGTTTATCCGTGTTCATCCGTGGTTCCTCAGTCCTCGAGGTTGCGGCTGCGGGTGACGAAGAGGCCGGCGGGTTTCCATTGCAGGAAGAGAATGATGCCGGCGAGGACGAGGATCTTGCCGAAGACGGCGGCGTCCTGGGCGAGATTCTGGAGGAAGCCGCCGATGCCGGGCACCCAGGCCATGCCCGGAGCGATGTGCGGCAGGTATTGCTGCAGCACCTGATCGATGCCGCCGATGCCGAAGGCGCTGAGGATGGTGCCGCCGATCGAGCCGACGCCGCCGACGACCACGACCATGAACGAGTCGATGATGTAGCCCTGGCCGAGCGAGGGGCCGACGTTGCCGATCTGCGAGAGAAACGCGCCGGCGAGACCGGCGAGGCCGGAGCCGAGGCCGAAGGTGAGCATGTTCACGCGCTCGGTGCGGACGCCCATGCAGGAGGCCATGGTGCGGTTCTGCATCGAGGCGCGGATGAGCAGGCCGAGGGAGGTCTTCGTGAGCACGAGCCACATGCCGAAGACGATCAGCAGGGCGAAGCCGCAGACGAAGACGCGGTTCCAGCCGAAGATGATGTCGTTCACGGTCCAGTTGCCGCTGAGGTAGGTGGGGCTGGAGACCTGGACGTTGTTGGCGCCGAACATGAGGCGCAGGCACTGCTGGAGCACGAGCGAGACGCCCCACGTGGCGAGCAGACTTTCGAGCGGGCGGCGGTAGAGGAATTGAATGACGCTGCGTTCCAGCGCGATGCCGACGAGCGCGGCGGCGATGAAACTGCACGGCAGGGCGACGATGAAATACCACTGGTAGGCGGAGCCGGAGAGATTCAGGCCGAAGATCGGCAGACTGAGGCCGAAGAACGGAATCGTGAGGCCGGCGCCGAAAATGTTCTGCACGAGATATGTCGTGTAGGCGCCGACGGCGATCATCTCGCCGTGCGCCATGTTGATCACGCGCATGAGGCCGAACGTGATCGCGAGGCCGAGGGCGGCGACGAGGAGGATGCTGCCGAGGCTGACGCCGCGGAAGAGGGTGCCGAGGAAATCCACGACCGAGCGATGGCCTTCGACGGCGCGCACGGCGCTGCGGGCGGCCTCGGCCACGGCGGTGTTTTTCGCGGCGGTGGCTTCCTTCAGGGTGCGGTTGAGGAAGTCGGAGCTCGCGAGCGATTTCAGTTCCTTGAGTTCGGCGAGGGCGGTGAGTTTCACCTCGTCCTTGGGGTCCTTGAGTTGGACGAGGGCGATGGATTCGCGGAGGGCACGCTGCACGCCGGGATCGGGTTCCATCTTCAGCCGGGCCTGGAGGGCGGGGAGCTTCTCGACGTCCTGCCCGAGGCCGATGGTGAGGATGGCTTTGGTGCGCTTGGCGACGTCGGGATTCACGATGTCCGCGAGGTCGAGCACGGCCTTCATGGCGCGGCGGAGGTTGTTGTTGTGCTCGACGGCGGTGAGATCGGAGCCGACGAGTTTGAGGGGTTTGCCGGCGGCGTCGGTGAGCGGTTTGCCGGTGTCGACGCGGAGGGCGTCCTGGGCGTCGTTGTCACCCTTGGGGCCGACGAGCTGGACGGGAATTTTCGTGGTCTCGTTGGGCGCGTAGAGAAAGAGCTGGTCGCTGCGCCACGCGGTGAGGAGCGGGGCGATGGCCTCGTCGCCGTTGCCGGCGAGCGTGCCGATGAGTTCGCGTTTCACGCTGTCGTCCTCGGCGAGGATGGCCTTCACGATCGTGTCGCGCGCGCCGGGCGCGGCGGCCTCGGCGAGCGGCAGGAGGCCGCAGGCGAAGATGAACAGAATTATGCGTGAGAGGGGTTTCACGAGCGAGCGGCTCATTGCAGGAAGTCTGCCAAGCACCGTGCGAAGCGCGTCGAGTTTTGAGGCATAAAGCAGGCGGTGCGGCGGGAAAGTTGAGGGCGGCAGTCGGCGGGCGCGGAAGGCGGGCCAAAAAAAAGGCGGACTCGAGGACGAGTCCGCCTGGGGAGTGGAGAGAGGGGAATTACTCGCTCTTGGCGGCGCCCTTGGCCTGGAACTTACCCTTCAGCCAGGGCTCGCCGTAGACGTTCTTGAATTCCTTCAGGATCTTGAACTGACCGTCGGCCTTGGTCTCGCCGATGAACACGTTCTTGGTGAGGTGCATGTTCTTCTGCGTGGTGACCTTGCCGCCGGGACCGTCGAACGAGATGCCGGACTGCCACGCGGCGCGGACCTTATCGACATCGAAGCTACCGGCCTTCTCGACCGCGGCCTTCCAGAGGTAAACACCGACGTAGGAGAGGACCATGGGCGAGCAGGTGACGCGGTTTTCCTTCACGATGCCGGGGACGGTGCTCTTCTTCAGCCAGGCTTGGAAGTCGCCGACGAACTTCTTGTTGGCGGGCGAGTTGATCGACTGGAAGTAGGTCCAGCAGCCGAGCTGACCGACGAGCTTGTCGGCGGGCAGGCCGCGGAATTCGTCTTCGGAGATCGAGAACGAAACGACCGGGCAGGTCTCGGCGGTGAGGCCGGACGCGGCGTATTCCTTGAAGAAGGGAACGTTGGTGTCGCCGTTCAGCGTGCTGATGACGGCGGCGCCGCCGCCGGCGGCGAACTGCTTAATCTCGGCGACGATCTGCTGGTAGTCGGTGTGGCCGAAGGGCGTGTATTTGCCGGCGGAGATGATCTTGCCGGAGCCGTCCTTGCGGAAGCCACCGCCGATGTTCTCGATCGGCACGCCCTTGGAGAGGAGATACTCGAGGAGGACGAGGTTGGTGGTCTGCGGGTAGACGTAGTCGGAGCCGAGCAGGTAGAATTTCTTGTAGCCCTGCTGGATCAGATAGTCGACGGCAGGCGTGGCCTGCTGGTTCACGGCCTCGGCGGTGTAGGCGACGTTCTTGGACTCCTCTTCGCCCTCGTATTGGACGGGGTAGAAGAGCAGGCCGTTGTTCTTTTCGTAGACCGGGAGGACGGATTTGCGCGAGACGGAGGTCCAGCAGCCGAAGGTCACGGCGACCTTGTCCTGTTCGAGGAGCTGCTTGGCCTTTTCGGCGAAGAGCGGCCAGTTGGAGGCGCCGTCGACGACGACGGGCTGGATCTTTTTACCGAGGACGCCGCCCTTGGCGTTGATCTCGTCGAAGGTGAAGAGCAGCACGTCGCGGAGGGACGTCTCGCTGATCGCCATCGTGCCGGACAGCGAGTGGAGGACGCCGACCTTGACGGTGTCAGCGGCGCTCGCGGTGGAGGCGAGCGAGGCACCGAGGGCGAATGCGCCGGCGCCGAGGAGGTTGGTGAGTTTCTTCATGGTGTGAGACAGGGGACTGAAAAGGACAAGGCAGTGGCCTTGGTGGCCGCAGAGCGGCCGGGAAACACGGGGCGGGGGGGAAAGAGAGGGAAGGTAGGGCGGACGAGTGTGGGCTCGTCGTCCGGCCGGCGCCGTGCGGGCGGCGCGCCCGGGCAGATCGTCGTGACGTGGACGCGCCCTACCTTCGTTTCAGTGGGAAACGGGCGTGGGTCAGCTTACCACTTCAGCACGGCCTGCACGCCGTAGAAGTTGTATTTGCCCCAGGTGTCGCCATCGGCGATCGAGAGCTCGGCGCGAACCGCGAGGTTCGGAGTGACGGTCCAGGTGGGCGCGATGGTCCACTTGGTGTCGTCGCCGCCGCCGTCGGCCTTGTAGCCGCTGACGCGGAAGGCGGTGGAGAATTCCTTGCTGACGGACCAGTTGAGGAAGGCGAGCCAGCCCTTGCCCACATCGTCCTGGATGTCGAACTCACCGGCGAGGGTGACGGTGTCGCTCAGCTTGTATTCGGCCCAGAGGTCGAAGATGAAGAGCTTGTTGGCGGCCTTGTGCGTATCCTCGGAGGCGATACCGGCGAAGATCGTCAGCTTGTCGATGCTGGTGAGCTTCACGTAGGCCTCGATGCCGAGGTCGTCGGAGAACTCGCGGTCGCCCTCGAAGAAGCCCTTGGCGCCGCCGAAGACGGAGTCGCTGATCGAGACGCCGGCGGAGAACTCCTTGGTGCCGTAGTCGAGCTTCACGCCGCTGTGATAGGCGGGGACGGCGAAGATCGTGTAGGCGTAGGTGAGCTGGGTCATGTTGGGCGCGTCGAACGCCTCATAACCGAGGTAGCTCAGGTATTTGCCGCCGGTGATGGTAAAGCCGCTGCCGGCATCGAAGGTCGCGTAGGCATCGAGCAGGCCGGCCTCGTTGGTGGAACCGGCGGCGGGCAGATAGAGGATGCTGCCGTAGGCGCTCACGGGACCGGACTTGCCGAGGACGCCGAGCTTCACGGCGTCGGTGTTGCCGAAGAGCGTGCCGTTCTTGAAGAAGGTCTCGTTGCGCTTGCCCGTGTCCGGATCGGTCGTGGTCCAAGATCCGGCGGCGTAGCCGTTCACGGAGAAATTGTCGTTCACCTTGACGTCGGCGAACGCCGTGAGCGTAGCGGCGAGCGAGACGGTCGCCGCGAGTTTGAAGCGTGTATTCATGTGCTTGGAGGAGGGTTTGATGTAGTTCGGAACACTGAGCGCGTCCCGGGGGAGCAATTAGCAGGGACCTTGCCAAGGCCGATTGGTCGCTCTGGAGTTATGACGCGAGGCTGGATAGTCCCGGGACTTGCAGCAGGTGATTCCGCTCACATGCTGCGCGCGTTGCGAAGGGGTGGAGCGTCGAGTTACGGACTACTTTCTCCTCTGAAAACCGGCGTCCGAGGGTGCATCCCGAGCGCGAGCGCCGGGAGAAGTCTCAAATGCATAACTTTCATTGAAAAATAAATCGTCATTAAAAATCCCCATGTTTCGTCGATGGGCTTGGTTGGCCGTGGGCGGGTTCGTGGGCGGGTTGGGCACGGAGGCTCGCGCCGCGGTGGCGCCGTGGGCGTGGACGGTGACCCCGGCGGTTGTGTCCCATTACATGTTCCGGGGGACGCAGTTGGGCGGGCCTTCCTTTCAACCGACGGTGGAAGTGACGCGGGGAGAGTTTTCGGGCGGCGTCTGGGCGAGCGTGCCGTTGGACAACACGGTGCCGGGAGTTTCGGATCCGGAGTATGATGTGTTTGGGAGTTACACGTGGGCGGTGAACGACACGTGGTCGATCGTTGCCGGTGCCACCTGGTATGTGATGCCGCGCGCGGATCGGGCGGCCGGTCTTTACCGGCAGACGCTGGAGGGAAACCTCGGCATCAATGTGACGTGGGCGGGGGTGCGGTTCACGCCGAAGATTTATTTCGACACCGTGCTCGAGGCGGCGACCGCTGAAATCACGGCGGCGTATGCATTGCCGTTGCAGCGGCTCGGGACGGAACTGGTGTTCACGGGCACGGTGGGGACGTTCAAGGCCGACAACGCGGCGGAGAACGCGAATCCGGCGGTGCGCAACTGGGGCGACTACTGGTCGGCCGGCGTCTCGCTGCCGTTCCAGGTGACGGCCAACGGCCGGGTGATCGCAGGCTTCGCGTATCACCAAGGCTATGACAACTACACGCAGCAGGGTGGTGCGCCCCGGCAGCCCAACCGGTCCGCGATGGGTCGAGGGGTGGTGAGTCTGGCCTACGCTCTGAGCTTCTGAGGAGAGCGGCACAGTCGGGCCCGGGCCGGCGCGGTTTCTGGCGGTGCCGCGGCAAAATCGCACTGGATTCCCGTGCTCCGGTGACTGACTGTGGCCGGCTATGAAAGTCGGTATCGTCGGTGCGTCCGGTTATTCGGGTGAAGTGCTGGTGAAGCTCCTGCTCGCGCATCCGCGCGTGCAGCTGGCGGCGGTGACGTCGCGCACGCATGCGGGAAAGCCGCTCGCGGCGGTGATCCCGGCGGTGCGTGGGGCGGACAAGGGGCTGAAGTTCAGCGATTCCGATCCCGCCGCGCTGGCCGCGAGCGACATCGATCTGTTCTTTCTCGCGCTGCCCCATGGTGCCGCGGCGACCTACGCCAAGACGCTCGTGCCGGCGGGCAAGCGGGTGATCGATCTCAGCGCCGACTTCCGGATCGCGGATCTGGCGACCTACCAGCGTTACTACGGGGAACACCACGCGCCGGAGCTTTTGCCCGCGGCGCGTTTTGTCCTGCCGGAGCTCACGGCGCCGGCGTGGAAGACGGAAGCGAAGCTCGTGGCGGCGCCCGGTTGTTATCCGACGAGCATCCTCGTGCCGCTCGTGCCGCTGCTGCGCGCCAACGTCATCACGCGCGAGCACATCGTGGTGAACTCCTACAGCGGGGTGAGCGGGGCGGGCAAGAAAGCGGAGGAGACCTATCTGTTCTGCGAGCGGGCCGAGAGCATCAAGGCCTACGGGCTGGTGAAACACCGGCACCTCGCGGAGGTGGAGGAGCAGCTGGCGCTGCACACGGGCGGGAAGACGATCATCCAGTTCAACCCGCATCTCGCGCCGATGCGGCGCGGCATCGCGACGACGATCACGGTCCCGGCATCGCCGGGCGGCACGATCGAGCAGCTCTATGCGGCATGGAAGCAGGCGTATGCCGGCCGGCCGTTCGTGCAGGTGCTGGCGAGCGGCGAGACGCCGGACACGGCGCACGTCGTCGGCACCAATCGCGTCGATATGTCCGCGGTGCACGATCCGCGCACCGGCAACTTCGTCATCACGGTCGCGGAGGACAATCTGGTGAAGGGCGCCAGCGGCCAGGCCGTCCAGATCATGAATCTCTGGTGCGGCTTCGAGGAGACGGCGGGGCTGGGTTGACGAAACCGGAACGCGGAGACGCGGAGAGACGGAGAGACGGAGAGACGGAGAGACGGAGAGACCTTGGGTGGTCGAGGCCGAGTCAATGGCTTTCCGGCCTCCTCTTTCCGGTATCCGGTTTCCGGATTCCGGTCTCCGCCGGTGCGCTCAGCTGCGGTAGTCGGCGTTTTCGCTGACGTATTCGTGCGTCAGGTCGCCGCCAAGCACGGTGGCGGCGGCGGCGCCGTTGCCGATGTCGATCTCGAGTTCGACGCAGCGCTCGTGCGGCGGGAAGTCGATCGGCGGGGCGAAGACGCCGTTCTCGGCGGGCACGCTCGGGTAGAGTTCCGCGGCGCGGAGATGCGCGACGAGCGCGGTCTCTTTCTCCGGGTTCAGCTGGAACACGCCGTCGGCGAAGATCTCCACGCCGCCGAGCCGCGCGGTGAGTTTCGAGAGGTTGGTGCCGGCGGCGTGGGCGCCGACGTATTTGCCGATGGCCTGGATGAGGCGGCCGACGTTCGGGTCGTTGCCGGCGACGGCGCACTTGAAGAGGGGGCCGTTGACGACCGCCTTGCCGAGCTGACGCGCGAGGCCGAGGCTGGCGGCGTTGCGGACGGTGACGCGGATCACGTGGCGGACGCCTTCGCCGTTGCGCACGACGTCCTCCGCGAGGTCGCGGCAGACCTGGTGCAGCGCGCGCTCGAAGGCGCCCCAGTCGGTGAACGGCACGCGGCCCGACGAAAGGGCGACGACCGTGTCGGAGGTGCTGGTGTCGCTGTCGATGCTGATGGCGTTGAAGCTCGCGTCGACGGCGCGGGAGAGCATCTGGCGCAGCTCGGCGCGCGGCACGGCGATGTCGGTGAGAATGTAGACGAGCATCGTCGCCATGTTGGGCTCGATCATGCCGGCGCCCTTGGCGATGCCCACGATGCTGCCGCCGCCCACGGTGGCGCGGCGGATCTTGGGGTAGAGGTCCGTGGTCACGATGCCCTCGGCGGCGGGCAGGATCGACTCGGCGGTCAGCGCCGCGACGGCCTGCGGGAGCGCGCCGAGGATCGATGCTTCCGGCAGGGACCAGCCGATGACGCCGGTGGAACTCGGGATGACCTGGCCCGCGGCGAGGCCGAGCTGCGGGGCGAGGGCGCCGCAGATGCGCTCCGTGGTCTCGACGCCGCCGGGGGCGCACACGTTGGAGATCTTGTTGTTGATGAGGATCGCGCCGACGGACTTTTCCGCGAGGCGGCGGCGGCCGACGATGATGGGCGCGCCGGGAAAGGCGTTGCGCGTGAACATGGCGGCGAAGTCCGCCGTCGGCCGGTCGAGCACGATGAGCGTGAGCGTCATCTTGGCCGGCTTCGGCGCTTCCCGCGGCACGAAGTCGAAGCGCGTGGTGCCGACGCGGAAACCCGCGGGCAGGGCCGCCTGCGCGGCGAGCCAGGCACGATGTGCGGCGCGATTTTCGAAGGAGAGATTGGTGCTCGGCACGGCGGAGTTGTTGGGTCGCGATGGGATGGAGTGAAGAAGATTCTGCGGCGACACGGCGTGTGCGTGATCCGCCGGCGCGCGCGAAAAATTTTATGGAAATGCGCGCCTGCTGTGGCTTATTGCGTTCTTTTCCTCGCACCCGTGACCGCTCTTTTCCGCTCCCTCCACCTTTCCGCGGCGCTGTGCCGCGCGCTCTGACCATGCCGACCAACGTCACAGAGATCACTGCCAAGGCAAAGGTGCTGCTGGAGGCGCTGCCCTACATCCAGGACTTCCGCGGCTCGACCTTCGTGGTCAAATACGGCGGCAGTTTCATGGACGATCCCGATCCGGTGGTGCGCACGCGCGTGGCCTACGACCTCGCGTTTCTCGCCGCGGTGGGCATCAACGTCGTGGTCGTGCACGGGGGCGGCAAAGCGATCACCAAGGCGATGGAGGGCTCCGGCCTGAAGGCGAACTTCGTGAACGGCCTGCGCGTGACCGACGAGGCGACGATCAACGTCGTGAAGAAGACGCTCGACGAGGTCGTGAACAAGGAAGTCTGCGACGCGGTGGCGACGGCCAAAGGCAAGCCGAAGGGCCTGCCGGGCGACACGGTGCTCGTGTGCCAGAAGCTCACCGTCGACGACAACGGCAACCCGGTCGATCTCGGCTTTGTGGGCGATGTCACCGAAGTGAAGGTGAAGCTGATCAAAAAGGAGATCGGCGAAGGCTTCATCCCGATCATCTCGCCCGTGGCCGAAGGTTACGACGGCAAGCCCTACAACGTGAACGCCGATCTCGCGGCGGGCCGTGTCGCCAGTGCGCTGCGGGCGCGCCGGCTGGTCTACATGAGCGACGTGCCCGGACTGCTCTCGAATCCCGCGGATCCGAACTCGCTGATCTCGACGCTCCGCACCTCGCAGGTCGACGACCTGAAAAAGAAGGGTGTGATCGACAAAGGCATGCGACCGAAGGTGCAGAGCGCGGTGCGGGCTCTCGAGGAAGGCGTGCAGCGCGTGCATTTCATCGACGGCCGGCTCCCGCATTCCCTGCTGCTCGAGATTTTCACCGACAAGGGCATCGGCACCGAGATCGTGCATTGAGCGCGGGAAACGGCGGCAGGCGGATGCGTGACGACGGTTCCGCCGGCCGCGGGAGGCCGGGTTCCCGAGCTCGAAGTGTGCAGGACTAATTTGCACGACAGCGTATCGCCCGCCCGCGGCGAAGTTCTCGCCGGCCGCGGTTCCGGCGTGCTCAATCCGCTTTTCGAAATCATCCATCTGCCATGACGAGTCCCTCCATCGTTCGCACCAGCACGGCCGAACTCTACGACGCGCATGTTCTCAAGAACTATGCGCGCGCTCCGCTGACGTTGGTGCGCGGCCGCGGCACGCAGGTCTGGGATGACGCGGGCAAGGTGTATCTCGACTTCACTTCCGGTATCGCGGTCAGCGCGCTGGGGCACTGCCACCCGCACTGGGTGGCCACCGTCCAGCGGCAGGCGGCCGAGTTGATCCATGTCAGCAACCTGTTCCGCAATCCGCAGCAGGGGGAGCTCGCGCGGCGGATCGTCGGCTACGCCGGGCCGGGCCGCGTTTTCTTCTGCAACAGCGGCGCCGAGGCCAACGAGGTGCTCATCAAGCTCGGGCGGCTCCATGGCATGCAGAAGGCGGGCGGCGAAGAGGCGAAGTGCTACAAGATCATCTGTGCGAAGAATGCGTTTCACGGCCGGACCTTCGGCGGGATGAGCGCGACGCCGCAGGAGAAAATCCAGAAGGGCTTCCGTCCGATGGTGCCGGGCTTCGCGTTCGGCGAGATCAACAACCTCGCGAGTTTCGAGGCGCTGATCGACGCGCAGACGTGCGCGATCTTCGTCGAGACGATCCAGGGCGAGAGCGGCATCAATCCGTGCACGCCGGAGTTCCTGCGCGGGCTGCGGCAGCTGTGCGACAAACACAACCTGCTCCTCCTGCTCGACGAGGTGCAGTGCGGTGTGGGCCGGACGGGCCGGTTCTACTCCTTCGAGCATCATGGTGTGACCCCGGACGCGATCGGCATGGCGAAGGGCATCGCGGGTGGTTTTCCCATGGGCGCGATGTGGGTCCGGGACCGCTACGCGGAGCTGTTTCACCCGGGCAATCACGGCACGACCTTCGGCGGCACGCCGCTCGCGTGCGCCGCGGCACTCGCAGTGCTCGATGTCATCGAGCGTGAGAAGCTGATCGAGAAAGTCCGGGTGCAGAGCGGCCCGTGGCATGAGGCCCTGCGCGGACTCGTGCGGGAGTTTCCCAAGCACGTCGCCGAAGTGCGGGGCCTCGGCTATCTCGTGGGCGTGCAGATGACGGGCGATCCCGGTCCCTACATCGCGGCCCTGCGCGAGCAAGGGCTGCTGGTCCCGAGCGCCGGCAACAACGTCATCCGGCTGCTGCCGCCCCTGACCGCGACGGCGGACGAGCTGGCGGAATCGGTGCGCCTCTTCCGGGCCGTGCTGGCGGCCAAGGCCTGAGCCTGGTTTTTTCGCTCGTGGGCGCGGCGCGTGCTGCCTAGAGGGTTTTGTTTTTCATGAAGCACTTCCTCAAAGAAACCGACTTCACGCGGTCCGAACTGCCCCGGCTGTTCGCGTCGGCGCGGGAGCTGAAGCGGAAGCGCGGCAGCAAGTCGGCGCCGAAGCCCTTGGCCGGCCAGACGTGGGCGCTGATCTTCTCGAAGTCTTCGACGCGGACGCGCGTGTCTTTCGAGGTCGGCATCCATGAGCTGGGCGGAAATCCGCTTTTCCTGAACAAGAATGACATCCAGATGGGGCGCGGGGAGACGATCGAGGACACCGCGCGGGTGTTGTCGCGTTTCGTGCACGGGCTGGTGGTGAGGACTTTCGACCACCGCGATGTGGAGCGGCTCGCCGCGGCCGGCACGGTGCCGGTGATCAACGCCCTCACGGATTTTCTGCATCCCTGCCAGATCTACACCGATGCGTTCACGATGATGGAGCGCTGGGCAAAGGGCACGACGGGCAAGGCGCTGTTCGATTCGCTGCGGGGGCGGAAGATCGCGTTCCTCGGCGACACGGCCTGCAACATGGCGAACTCGTGGATCCTCGGCGCGAATCTTTTCGGCATGAAGATCTCGCTCGCGGGACCGAAGGGATTTGCCCCGGGCGCGGAGCTCGATGCGGCGCTGGTGCAGGAAGGCTTCGAGCCGAAGCGGGCCTATCAGTTCACAACGGATCCGATGGAAGCCGTGCGCGGTGCGGACGTCGTCTACACCGATGTGTGGGTGAGCATGGGCAAGGAAGAGGAGACCAAGGCGCGCATCGCGCAGATGTCGCCGTATGCGGTGACCGGCAAAGTCTTTGCCGCCGCGAAGCCCGATGCGCTCTTCATGCACTGCCTGCCGGCCCATGCGGGTGAAGAGGTCACGCAGGAGGTTTTGGACAACCCGCGCTCGATCATCTTCGACCAGGCGGAGAACCGGCTGCACATGCAGAAGGCGGTTCTCGTCGCCCTCGAGGCGTCCCGCCGGCGGCGCTGAGCCAGCGCGGCTGAAGTTTGAGGCGGGCCGGGTCCGGCCCGCCGATCTCACCGTGTCCCGCTCTCAGTTCTCGAGGATGTAGGTGTAGCGCGTGTCGAACTTCTGAAAGAGGCCGGTCGCGAGATTGCCGTCGTCGATCTTGGCGTCGATGTCGCGCATATCGGCATCGGTGGCGGTGACCGACACGGTGGAGACACCCGCGGCGACGTTGATGTTGCGGTCCCAATTCCAGCGGCCGCCGACGGAATTGCGGGCTGTCCAGACGCGGCCGACTTCTCCGTTCATGCCGACCGGGACCACGCCGGCGCCGGCGTTGGGCGGCCATTCGCCGTTCTCGAGCAAGTAATTTTCGAATGCCGTCACAAACGTCCTGAGATCGGAGATGAAGCGGTTGTTCCGGGCGCTCTGCCGCACCCGGTTGAAGGCGGGCAGGGCCATCGCGGCCAGCAGGCCGATGATGATCACCGCAATCATGATCTCGACGAGGGTGAAGCCCCGGCGGGAAGACGGATGCGGGACGAGGCGGCGCGAGATCATTTGGGGGAGGCTGGTGGTTATCCTGTGCACGAAACCGGGGACGGGGGCAATCATCGGTTGCGGGCATCGCGGGACAACGCCGGCGAGGTAAACGGCCGATGAAGATGGGAATGCGTAGCGCTGCGGAGACGTTGCGTGTTTCCCCGCACTGGCGGGGCGCGGCGATTTTCCTTTTGCGCGCCGCGCCGCGGGCTCCACACACTCGCCGTTCATCCATGAAAATCGTCCTCGCCTACTCGGGCGGACTCGACACGTCCGTCATCGTCAAGTGGCTCCGCGAAACCTACGACGCGGAGATCGTCACCTTCGCCGCCGACATCGGCCAGGAGGAGGAGCTGCGCGGTCTGCCGGAGAAGGCGAAGAAGACCGGGGCCTCGAAGCACTACACGCTGGATCTCACGGAGGAATTTGCGCGCGACTTCATCTATCCGATGATCCGCGCCAACGCGGTCTACGAGGGCCAGTATTATCTCGGCACCTCGATCGCGCGTCCGCTCATCGCCAAGGCGCAGGTGGATATCGCGCGTAAGGAAAAGGCGGATACGGTGGCGCACGGTGCGACCGGCAAGGGCAACGACCAGTGCCGTTTCGAGCTGACCTACATGGCGCTCAATCCGCGGCTCGCGATCCTGGCCCCGTGGAAGATCGAGAAGTTCCGCGACCTGTTCCCCGGCCGCGCGGAGATGATCGCGTATTGCGCGGAGCACAAGATCCCGGTCGAGGCCTCGCTGAAGAAGCCGTATTCGATGGATCGGAACCTCCTGCACATCTCCTACGAGGCGGGCATCCTGGAGGATCCGTGGTTCGACCCGACGACGCCGGAGAACAAGGGGATGTTCAAACTCTCGGTCTCGCCCGAGGAAGCGCCGGACAAGCCGGAATACGTCGAGCTGGAATTCGAGAAGGGCAACTGCGTCGCGGTGAACGGCAAGCGGCTCACGCCCGCGGGCGTGCTGAAGGTGCTGAACAAGCTCGGCGGCAAGCACGGCATCGGCCGCGTGGACCTCGTCGAGAACCGTTTCGTGGGTATGAAGTCCCGCGGCGTTTACGAAACTCCGGGCGGCACGATCCTGATGCAGGGCCACCGCCAGGTGGAGTCGCTGACGATGGACCGCGAGGTCATGCACCTGCGCGACTCGCTGATCCCGAAGTATGCGGAGCTGGTCTACTACGGGTTCTGGTTCGCCCCCGAGCGTGAGGCGCTGCAGGCGCTGGTCGACGAGAGTCAGCGCTATGTGAGCGGCACCGTCCGGCTGAAGCTCTACAAGGGCAACATCATCACCTGCGGCCGGAAATCGAAGTATTCGCTCTACGACATGAACATCGCGTCGATGGAGGGCGTGAAGAGCTGGTATAACCAAAGCGACGCGACGGGTTTCATCCGGCTGAACGGCCTGCGGCTCCGCGCGCGCAACATCGCGCAGGGCGGACCGAAGGTCTGAGCCGGACGTTGCGGCCCGCCCGCCCGCCTTCGCTCCGATGCCCGGTTGGTCCCGCTTTCTGCCGCCCCGTCTGCTCGCGGGGTTTGCCTGGGCGGCGGTGGTCGCGGGAGCGGCACCCGCTCCCGCGGTGCCGGCGGGAGGCCAGGATTGGCCCCAATGGCGCGGCGCGCAGCGGGACGGGATCTGGCGGGAGACCGGGATCGTGGAGCGGTTCCCCGGGACGCCGCTGCCGCGGCGCTGGGCCGTGCCGGTGGGCGCGGGCTACAGCGGGCCCACGGTCGCGGCGGGCCGGGTTTTCCTCACCGACTACGACAAAGCCACGTCGACGGAGCGCGTGCGGTGCTTCGACTGGCGCACCGGGACCCCGTTGTGGACGGTCGCGTATCCCTGTTCGTATTCGGATTTCACCTACGAGGCGGGGCCGCGGGCGGCGGTCACGGTGCGGGACGGCCTGGCGTATGCGCTGGGCGCGGCCGGGCATCTCCACTGCATCGACGCGGCTACGGGAGCGATCCTCTGGCGGCGGGATCTGCGGGCCGACTACCGGATCCGCATGCCGCGGTGGGGTCTGGCGGCGCATCCGCTGGTCGAGGGTGACCTCGTCATCACGCAGATCGGCGGGGAAGGGGATGCGTGCGTCGTGGCCTTGGACCGGCGGACGGGCGCCGAACGGTGGAAGGCGTTTCCGGACGAGGCTTCCTATGCGCCGCCGATCGCGATCGAGCAGGCCGGGCGCAGGCTGGTGGTGATGGCGCTCGGCTACCGGCTGGTCGCGTTCGAGCCGGCGGACGGCACGGTGCGCTGGACGCACGAGCAGCCGAAGGGCAGCTGGCCGATCGCGATTCCCGCCCCGGCGGTGCAGGGCGACCTGATGTTCTTCGCCTCGGCGCATGCCGGGTCGCATCTCTACCGGCTTGCGGCGGATCGGACCGAAGTGGAGGTCGTGTGGTCGCGTGGCCGCCGGCCGCGCACGGACGACACGCTCGCGCCGGTGATACCCGATCCGCTGTTGATGAACGGCCTCGTGGTCGGGGTGCAGACCGACGGCGAGCTGCGGTGTCTCGACCTTATGACGGGCCGGCGGCATTGGGAGACGGTCGAGCCGATGCCGAAGGCGTGGCACGCGACCCTGCATCTCGTGCGGGCGGGAGAGACGGGCGATCGCGCGTGGCTCTTCACCGAACAGGGCAACCTGATCCTCGCGCAGCTGACGGCGGCGGGATACCACGAGCTGGCGCGGGCGCAGGTCCTGGAGCCGACGGCCGAGCAGGGGCCGCGCGGGCGGTCGGTGACATGGGCGCATCCGGCGTTTGCCTACCGGCATCTTTTCGCGCGCAGCGATCGCGAACTGGTGTGCGTCGATCTTTCGACGGGGCGGGACTGACCGCGCAACGAGCGGAGCCGACGGAAAACAAAAAAGCCCGCCCCGGTCGGAGGCGGGCTGGAGGGGAGGCGCGGGGCGATCAGGGCAGTTCGTAGAGTTCGACGAGGACGACACCGGTGGTGCCCCCGGTCACCTGGGCGGTGTAGCCGCCGGGTTGCAGCGTGGTGACGATGACGGCGTCGCGCGAGTTGGCGGGGAAGGCGAAGGCGCCGACGGAATTCTGGTCCGCGAGGGTGCCCGCGGCCCAGTCGTCGTTTTCGGTGAGTTTGGTCTGGCCCTGGAAGAGCTCGAGTTTCGGGTTGGGCATGGTGCCGGAGAGGCCGAAGGCGGCGAGGGCGGGGCCGCTGGCGCGGACGAGGACGCGGCGCGGGCCGTTGCCGGAGAGGCTGAAGCCGACGATGAGGGTATCGCCGCCGGTGCCGCCGAAGGTGCGCGCGGAGAGGTTGGTGAAGCGCGCGGACGTGGGGTTCATGTTCGCGCCCGGGGTGGCGTCGTAGAGCTCGATGAGGCCCGTGCCGGTGGCGCCGCCCTTGCCGGTGAGCTGGATGCTGTAGCCGCCGGCGGCGATGCCGGTGCCGTTGATCGCGGCGTCGCGCGAGCTGGCGGGGAGAGGAAACGCGCCGACGGCGGCGCTGGTGGTGGTGACGCCGGCGTCGTTGGCCCAGTCGTCGTTGCTGACGACGGTGGTGGTGCCGCGGAGGACGGTGAGGACGGGATCGGCGAGGGCGTCGCCGACGCCGAACGGCGTGAGGGCGGGCCCGACGCCGCGGATGAGGGCGGACTTGGACGCGGTGGCGTTGCCGCCGACGGTGACGCCGACGATGAGGGTGGAGTCGCCGGAGCCGGCGCGGGCGCGGACGGAGACGTTGCTCAGGTAGGAGAATGTGGTGGCGCCGCCGGTCGTGCCACTGCCGCCGGTCGAACCACCGCCGGTGGAGCCGCCACCGGTGCCGCCCGTGCCGCCGCCCGTGGAGCCGCCGCCGGGGCCGCTGCCGGTGGCGGTGTCGGAGGCGGTGAAGAGCTGGGTGGCGTTGTTACCCACGAGCCAGAGGCCGTTGGCGAAGAAGGCGAAGTTGTGGTTGGCGAAGTTGCCGCTGCCGAACTGCTGGGTGGTCCAGGTGGTGAGCGCGCCGGTGGTGTGGAACACGTAGGGCGAGGCGGTGAAGTTGTTCAGGTTCTGCGAGGAGCCGGCGACCATGACGCGGGCGCCGGTGGTGGCGGCGCCGGCGGCGCCGAGTGCGGAGAGCGAGATGCTGGCGGGCGCGGCAGGGCTGGCGCGGCCGAGCGCGGTCCACGTGGTGCCGTCGGCGCTCGTGTAGAGACGCGCGGCGCCGCCGTCGGCTTGGACCGCGGCGATGAACTCGCCGCCGGCGTAGGCGAGGCCGAGGACGAAGTTGATGCTGATCGTCTGGGGAAGCGTGACGGTGGTCCACGTCGCGCCGTTGGTGCTGCGGTAGACCTGGCCGCCGACCTGCGTGGCGGCGACGAAGACTCCGCCGCCGGCGACGAGGTGATTCACGCGGGCGTCGGCGCCGCCGAGATTGGTGCGGGTCCAGGCGATCGCGTCGGGGCTGTAGGCGACGTTGGAGCCCGCGGGGGAGTTGGAGGCGAGGCCGCCGGCGACGTAGAGGTTGCCGGAGCCGACGGTGGTGTGGGCGACCTTCCAGAGGGTGCCGGCGCCGGTGGTGCGGGCGGTCCAGGTGGTGCCGTCGGGGCTGGTGAGGATGTTCTGGGTATTGCCGGAGTCGCTGCCGTTGCGTTCGCAGGGCACGACCCAGAGGCCGCCGCCGAAAGCGATACCGCGGACGACGGGTGCCGTGGGCAGGTTGGTGACGGTCCAGGAGACGCCGTCGGCCGAGGTGGCGACCTGCGACTGGAACGTGCCGGCGGTGGTGCCGGAGCCGTAGGCGGTGACGGCGTATCGGCCGTTCCCATACGCCGCGGCGGTGTATTGGAGACCGGCGGCGACGCCGGTGTTGCGTTGCGTCCAGGTGAGGTCCTGGGCGTGGAGCGTGGCGCTCGCGCAGGCGAGGCCGAGGAGGGTGCGGAGGCGGAGCATGGAAAAAGGGCGGGAAGGGAGGCGGAGGAATTTCACGGACGGCGTGAAAAGAAGCCGGGGCCGCGCGGTGGCGCGGCCCCGGCCGAAGGTGCGGGCACGCGCCGGCGCGCGCGGTTCACGGGTTGTGGCGAGCGGCGGGTGGAGAACGGGTCAGGGCAGTTCGTAGACCTCGACGATGGCGATGCCGGTGGTGTTGTTCACGCCGCTGACCTGGGCGGTGTAGGCGCCGGGGCTGAGCGTGGCGATGAGGGCGGCGTCGCGGGAGCCGGCGTTGAGGGCGAAGGCGCCGACGGCGGTCTGCGTGGCGTTCGGCGTGGCGGAGGCGTCCCAGTTGTCGTTGCTGGCGATGACGCGGGTGCCGGAGTAGACGTCGAGCTTGGGGTCGGCGAGCGTGCCGCCGACGCCGAAGGCGGCGAGGGTGGGGCCGACGGCGCGGATGAGGACGCGGCGGGAGCCGGTGCCGGAGACGTTGAAGCCGGCGATCAGAATATCGCCGCCGGTGCCGACCTCGGTGCGGGCGGAGATATTGACGAGGCGCGGGGTGGAGCCGGTGACGCTCGCGGTGGGGGTGAGATCGTAGAGCTCGGCGAGGGCGACGCCGGAGCGGCCGCCGACATCGGTGAGTTGGACGGTGTAGCCGCCGGCGCCGAGGTTGTTGCGGATGAGGGCGGCGTCGCGGGAGCCGGCGTTGAGGGCGAAGGCGCCGACGCCGGACTGGGTGGCGACGGGGGTGGCGGAGGCGTCCCAGTTGTCGTTGCTGACGAGAACGGTCTGGCCGGTGTAGAGATCGAGCTTCGGGTCGGGCAGGGTGCCGTCGACGCCGAGGGCGCCGAGGGTGGGGCCGATGCCGCGGATGAGGAGGTTCTTGGTGCCGGACGTGTTGGCGCCGCCGATGTTGAAGCCGACGATGAGGGTGCGGTCGCCGGCGCCGGCGATGGAGCGGATGGAGAGATTGGAGAGGTAGGCGTTGGCGGGGAGCGGCGCGGTGACGGTGAGAGTCGCGACGGAGCTGGTCTGGTTGCCGACGGAGTTGGAGACGCGGACGGCGTAGCTGCCGGCGTTGGTGTTGGCGACCGAGGCGATGGTGTAGGAGGCGGACGTGGCGCCGGGGATGACCGCGTTGTTGAAGAGCCACTGGTAGCTCAGGCCGCCGCCGGCGGCGGTGACGGAGAAGGTGACGGAGCCGCCGGCGGGAACGGACTGGCTGAGGGGCGCGGCGGAGATCGTGGGCGCGACGGGGGCGGCGGCGGGGGCGTCGCCGACGACGACCTGCGAGGTGCTGGTGTAGCCGACGATGGTGGTTTCGCCGACGGCGAAGCCGCGGTCGACCATGCGATTGAAGGGCATGACGCCGATCTCGGTGAAGGCCGCGTTGTTGACGGTGGTGCCGATGCGGAAGGTGCCGGCGCCGGAGACGCCGGCGATGGCGACGCGGTAGCCGGGGCCGACGGCGGTGACACCGGAAGAAGCGGAGGCGTTGTTGGTGGCGCCGGCGCGGGTCCAGGTGAGGCCGTCGGAGCTCACGAGGGCCTGGCCGAAGGTGGCGAAGTTGGTGTTGGAGCGTTCGTAGACGACGAACTGATTGTTGAACGCGACGACGCGGGTGTAGCCGCCGAACGCCGTGAGGCTGGGCACGGGAGTCCAGGTGAGGCCGTCGGTGCTGCGGAAAACGGACGTGGCGGTGGAGACGCTGGCGAAGGTGGCGACGAAGATGCCGTTGTTGAATGCGACGCCGGTGGCGCCGCTGAGGGTGCTGCCGCCGGTCGGAGTGGGAGCGGAGCGGGCGGTCCAGGTGGCGCCGTCGTTGGACGTGATCCACCCGAGATCGAGCGGGGCGACGTAGATGCCGTTGCCGTAGGCGAGGTCGACGAGGCCGCCGCCGGTGGCGATGCCGCCGATCTGGACGGTCTGGACGGCGGACCAGGCGGTGCCGTTGGTGGACGAGTAGATGGTGGAGCGGCCGCCGCCATCGCCGCCGACGGTCCAGAAGCGGTTGTTGACGTAGCGGACGGCGCGGATGCCGGAGACGCCGCTGGGAATGTTCTGCCGGGTCCAGGTGGTGCCGTCGGGCGAGGTGAGGACGAAGTCGGCGACGGGATTGTTGGACGAGGCGCTGAGGACGAAGGTCCCCGCGCCGTAGGCGAGGCCTTGGATGGACGCTCCGCCGAGGGCGGCGGTGGGCGTGGTCTCGCGCCAGGTGGGAAGGGACTGGGCGAGGGCGCTGGGGGTGAGAGCGGTTAGGGTGAGAGTTAAGGTGGAGAGAAGCGCTGCGACTTTCATCGCGCCGATTCTAGGGCATGGGTGAGGATTTGTCCTTACGCGGGTCTGCGTAAGGTCGGCGGAAAACCGGAAGGTGAAAGGCGGAAGGGGGGTGGGAACCGGCTGAAGAATTTCGCCAACGGGCGAAATTTTTGGAGTGAGCTGCGGCGGAATGGCCGCGGCGGGGAGAGGAGGCGCCGCTGATCGCGGCGAGGGATCGGGGTAGTTGGAAGTTGAGGGTTGAGAGTTGAGAGACGGATGAGGGGCCTGGGCTCGTTGGGGTTTCGTGGCGGCTGGATTTTTCGGGCTTCGATCGTGGGCAAGAAAAAGCCCGCCTCGGGAGGAGGCGGGCGTAGAGGGAGAGGCGGGTTTTGTTCAGGGCACTTCGTAGACTTCGACGAGGGCTTCGCCGGTGGGGGCGGCGGTGGCGCCGAGGACTTGGATCGTGTAGGCGCCGGGTTGGACGAGGCTGAGCGTGGCGGCGTCGCGGCTGCCGGCGTCGAGCGGGAAGGCACCGACGTAGGTGCTGGCGAGGGCGAGTTCGCTCACGAAGTCGGCGGAGCCCCAGTCGTCGTTGGCGAGGATGGCGCGCTGCTGGCTGTCGAAGATCTGCAGGCGGGGATCGGCGACGGTGCCGTTCACGCCGAAGGAGGCGAGTTTGGGGCCGATGCCGCGCACGAGCAGGGTGCGGGGGCCGGTGCCGCCGATGACGAGGCCGAGCGTGAGGATATCGTCGCCGGGGGCGGTCTGGCCGCGGACGGAGACGTTGACGAGTTTGCTCGTGCTGGTGCCGCGGAGGGCGTCGGCGTCGTAGACTTCGATGAGCACGATGCCGCCGGAGCCGGAGGCGTTGGTGACCTGGACGGTGTAGTCGCGGCCGGCGGGGAGATCGGTGAGCAGGGCGGCGTCGCGGGAGCCGTCCGGGAGCGCGAAGGCGCCGGTGGCGGAGAAGGCGTTGCCGATGGTGGTGGCGGACCAGTTGTCGTTGGTCGCGACTTCGGTGGAGCCCTGGAACACGGTGAGTTTCGGATCGGCCATGGTGCCGCCGAGGCCGAAGGCGGCGAGGCCGGGGCCGATGGCGCGGATGAGCACGCGTTTGGAGCCGGTGCCTTGGACGACGAAGCCCGGGATCACGGTGGCGCCGGAGGCGACGGCGGTGCGGACGGAGATATTGGCGGGGCGCGAGGCGTCGGGGGAGAGCGTGATGGTGGCGGCGTTGCTGGTGACGGCGCCGTTGGCGTTGGTGACGCGGACGGTGTAGTTGCCGGCATCGGCGGTGCCGGCGTTGTTGCGCAGGAGGATCGCGCCGGTCTCGCCGGCGAGCTGCGTGCCGTTGCGGAACCATTGATAGGTGAGGCCGGAGCCGGTGGCGGAGGCGGCGACGGTGAACGTGCCGCCGGGGACGATGGTCTTGGAGACGGGCTGGAGGGCGAGGACGGGCGAGCCGACTGCGCCGACGGTGATGGTGCCGGCGGTGAGCCGGACGGTGCCGAGGGCGTTGGTGACGTCGACGGTGTAGGTGCCGGCGTTGGCGGCGGTGAGGGTGTCGACGATGTAGGGGTTGGCCGTGGCGCCGATGAGGCGGACGTTGTTGAGATACCACTGATACGTGTAGGTGCCGCCGCCGGTGACGGCGATGGGGAGCACGAGGCGGCCGCCGGCGGCGAGCGTGGTGGTGGCGGCGACGAAGCCGGGGGCGACGGCGGGGCGCGCGGTGGCGGCGACGGCGTTGCCGCTGGTCACGGAGCCGGCGCCGGCGAAGGCGAAGCTGCCGGCCCAGGAACCCCAGGAGGCGGAGCTGACGCCGTTGCGCGTGGAGGCGGGATAGCTGGCCTGACCGGGGAGAATCGTGACGGTGACGGTGCGTGTTTCGCCGAGGGCGAGGACGCCGGCGTGCACGGCGGCGCGGGCGACGGAGGAATCGTCGGTGTAGACATCGGTGCCCCAGACGGCACCGGAGTTCACGCCGGTGACGGTGAACTGGAAGGTCTGGCCGACGCGGTTGCGGTAGCCGACGAGGTTGCTCGGGGCGACGGCGACGGTGGGGGCGGGGTTGTCGCCCGTGCCGGCGACGAAGGTGGCGCTGGCCTGGAGGGCGTATTCGGTGATGGCGGCGTTCGAGTCGGGGGAGAACGGGCTGCCCATGACGGGGCGGCTGCTGGAGACGAGGACCGAGGCGGTGGTGATGCGGTAGATCGTCAGGGCGGGGCCGCCGGTGAAGGAGATGCTGCCGTTGGTGGCGATGGTGCCGGCGAGGGTGCTGGTGGAGGCGCCGTTGGTGATGGTGACGGCGACGCTGCCGGTGGTGCTGACGGTCGCGCGGTAGGAGGCGCCGCTGACAACGGACGTGACGCCGTTGCTGCGCTGGAGGAGGTTGCCGGTGTAAGTGCCGGCGTAGGCGGCGAGGGCACCGCCGGTGCCGGAGCCGCCGCCGGTGGAGCCTCCGGTCGAACCCGCGGTGGCGGTCACGGTGACGCTGGTGACGGCGGAGGTGCCGGCGGCGTTGGTGGCGGTGAAGGAGAAGGTGAAGGTGCCGGCGTTGTTGAATTGGCCGGTGACGAGGCCGGAGGAAGGATTGATGGCGACGGGGGCGTTACCGCCGGTGTTGGTGAAGGAGGTCGCGGCGGGGCTGGTGGTGATCTGATGCGTGAAAGGCTGGCCCACGGTGGCGGCGAGCTGGGTCTGACTGGTGATGGCGGGCGCGCCGGTGCCGCCGCCGCCGGTGGCTCCGCCGCTGTTGATGGTGAAGGTGCCGGTCTTGGTGGCCGCGATGCCGTCGGCGCTCATGGCGAACGCGCCCGGGATGAGAGCGGCGGCGCTGGGAGTAAGAATCAGCTGCACGGGCGAACCGCCGACGAGGTAGCCGTCGAGCCGGATGAGCGTGGCGCCATTGACGACCGAGGCGGAGTAGGAGCCGGAGGTGAACGCGGCGTTTCCTTGCGCGATCGGCATCGTGTAGGTGGTGCCGGTAAAGGTGATCGAGAAGATGCCGGTGCCGGTAAACGGCGCGAGGGCGACGACGCTGTTGAGCGTGAGCGTCCTGCCGGGGAGCGCGGCCGGGGCGATTTCGGCCGCGGTGGCGGACTGGGCAACGGAGCGCGGGGCGGCGGCGCCGAGGAAAACGACGAGCGCGACGGCGATGAGGCCGGAGAACGAACGCCGGTGGTCCGTTGATTGCGACGCGAGAGGTCGGGGACAGGGAAGGAGCATGAGGATGAAGCGACATGCCCATTCTAGCGGAAGGATAAGTAAGTGTCGTTACGCGGGTCTGCGTAAGGTGAACGCGCGCCATGTGCGGGGCGCAAACGGTCGAGCCGGAAGCCGGAAGATGAGGAAACGAAACTCCGCGCGGCGGCGAGGTTGCGCGGAAATCCGCGGCGAATGCAGAAGCGAGGAAACGGGAACGCGGAACTCGGCGACGCGCGGGCTCAGCGCGAAGGGCGGAGGATTTCGTTGGCGCGGAGCGAGAGGGAGGCGCGGTTCTCGACGCCGAGGCGCTCGAGAATGCGTTCCATGTGTTTGTCGATCGTGCGCGGGCTCGTGGCGAGGATGACGGCGATCTCGGGATTCGTTTTGCCCTGCGCGACCCAGTAGGCGACTTCGGCTTGGCGCGCGGTGAGGCCGAGGGCGAGCAGCGCGGACGGACCCGGAGGGGCGTGCTCCTCTTCGAGCGCGATCATGACGAGATCGTCGCGGCCCGATTCCGTGAAGCGGCGGGCATGGAGCGTGGCATCGCCCGGGGCATTGCGGAAGGTGCCGCCGGCGGAGAGCGCGGGCGGCGGGGAGGACGGGAAGTATTTCGCGAGCAGGTCGTGCGCGAGGCGGGTGCCGAAGAGCAGTTCGCCGTGGCGGCCGTAGAGGAGGACGGCGCGGTCGAGGGAAGACGCGAGTTGGGACTCGGCATCGAGGCGGAGGGCGACCTCGGCTTCGAGCAGGGCGTTCTGGGCCTCGAGGGTGCGGCGGGTGGCGCGGAGTTCGAGCTGCACGCGGACGCGCGCGACGAGCTCGGGCACGTGGACGGGTTTCGTGACGTAATCGACGGCGCCGGCGGCGAAGGCGCGGACTTTCTGTTCCGGGGCGTCGATCGCGGTCAGGAAAATCACCGGGATCGCGGCGGTGGCGGGGCGCGCGTGGAGCGAAGCGCAGACGGCGAAGCCATCCTCGCCGGGCATGACGACGTCGAGGAGGATGAGGTCGGGCTGGCTGCGTGAGAGCACATCGCGGGCGGCGGTGCCGCTGTCGGCGAGAAGCACACGGACGCCTTCGCGGCGGAGTGCATCGCAGACCACGCCGAGGCTGGCGGGGGTGTCGTCGACGACGAGGACGGAGGGGAAAGGCACGGGGTGGAAAAGTGGGAAACTTGGAAAACTGGGAAACGGGGGAGACTTGGGGAACGGGGCTCAGTCGAGCAGGGAGCGGAGGCGGGGGAGTTGGAAGCCGGCGGCGGCGGCATCGAGTTGTTCGCAGAAGGCGGCGGCGGCCGGATGTTCGGTGCGGACGCGGAGCACGGCGGCGCGAAAGGCCTCGAGGTCGCCTTCGGCGAGGACATCGCGGAGCTGTTGTCGGGCGGTGGGGGGAAGCAGAGCGGCGGTGGCGGCCTGGTTGTTGGCGGAATGCGGGGCCGGCGGCTGCGCGTGGTGCCAGGCGAGCGCGAGGAGCTGGCCGATTTTTTCGACGAGATCGGAGGAGCGGAATGGTTTCGGCAGGAAGTCGTCGCAACCGGCGGCGCGGGCGGCGGCGGGGTCGAAGCTCAGGACCGAGGCGGAGGTGAGGAGGACGCGGAGTTGGGCGCCGCGGGGCTCGGCGCGGAGGCGACGGGTGAGTTCGAGGCCGTCCATGCCGTCCATGCGCAGATCGACGATCGCGAGGTCGGGCCACGGCTGGGTGCCGTCGGCGAGGTGTGCGAGCGCCTGTTCGCCGCTCTCCGCGACGCCGCAGGTGAAGTCGAGCGGCGCGAGCAGATCGATGAGCAGGCTGCGGTTCACCGCGTGATCGTCGACGATCAGCACGCGCCGGCGCGGTCCCGCGTAGCCGGTGACGGTCGGGGCACTGGCGGCGCTGGCGGGCGTGGCGAGGGCGGGCAGGGCGAGGGTGAAGGAGAACGTGGAGCCGACGCCGACGGTGCTGGAGACCTCGAGGGTGCCGCCCATGCGTTCGACGAGGGCGCGGGCGATGGCGAGGCCGAGGCCGGTGCCGGGAGCGGTCGGCCGCGTGGCGCGGGCCTGCTCGAACGGCTGGAAGAGACGCGCGAGGTCGGAGGCGGCGATGCCGGGGCCGGTGTCGACGACGGAGAAGCCGATGGCCACGGGTCCGGCGCCCGGAGCCGGGGCCGCGGTGATGCGGAGCGTGACCGAGCCGCGGGCGGTGAACTTCACGGCGTTGCCGAGCAGGTTGTCGAGGATCTGGCGGAGTTTCTGGGCGTCGCCCTCGACCCAGATGGGCAGGGATGCGGGGAGGTCGGACAGGAAGACGAGGCGTTTGCCGGCGGCGGCGGGCGCGTGGGCGGCGGCGACATCGGCGAGTAGCTCGGCGAGGGCGAAGGGAGCGGGGCGGAGCTCGATCTTGCCGGCCTCGATCTTGGCGAGGTCGAGCACGTCGTTGATCATGCGCAGGAGGTGCTCGCCGCTCTGGTGGACGATGCGGAGGCGTTCGCGCTGATCGGTGGCGAGGCGGTGGTCGTTCTGGAGCAGCTGGGCGTAGCCGATGACGCCGTTGAGCGGGGTGCGCAGCTCGTGGCTCATCGCGGCGAGGAAGGCGCTCTTGGCGCGCGACGCGGCCTCGGCCTGGTCGCGGGCGGTGGCGAGATCGCGGGTGCGCTCGGCGACGATGGCCTCGAGGCGGCGCCGCTCGCGTTCGGCGCGGCCGAGGCGCCAGCGGACGAAGCCGAGGGTGAGGCCGATGAAGCCGAGCACATAGGCGGCCCGCGCGAGGGGCGTGCGGTGCCAGGGCGGCGCGACGTGGAAGACGAAACGCAGCGGGGCGCTGTCGCGGCCGGCGGCGTCGGTGGCGATCGCCTCGAGGGTGAACGGGCCGCCCTCGAGGTTGGTGTAAGTGGCTTCCGGATACGAGCTGGGCGGGCTCCAGCTCGGTTCGCGGCCGACGAGGCGCGTGCGCCAGGTGAGCGCACCGGCGTCGAGCCGGCCGGGGCTGAAGCGGAAGACGAGGCGGCCGGTGCCGGCGGCGAAGCGCGGCGACTCCGCCGGGCCGGTCAGCGGCTGCGGAGTCTCGCCGGCGAGGATCG
>JACCEC011153339.1_pt1 | contig 31792 bp, 26 predicted proteins | sample 7450121 | NCBI WGS metagenome assembly JACCEC01 (sample SAMN15323455, study PRJNA562643) | freshwater metagenome | isolation source: river surface water | place: USA:Blue River Watershed | collected 2017-08-18 | reverse complement strand
GGTAGTCGGGTTGGGTGTCGTGTACTGCTTCTACTTTATCGGTCAAGATTTCCTTGATCGAAATAACGCTGACCAGCTTGTCGAGCTGGGCAATTACCTGCTCGAGTGAGTGTCCTTCAACCCCCACAACGATGATCATCTTTGAAATAGTTGGGTTTTCAGTTGGTCCAACATTGAGTGAATCGATGTTGAAAGCGCGGCGTGAGAAAAGACCAGCCACGCGCGCTAAAACTCCAGGTGAGTTCTCAACCAAAACTTCGAGGGTGTGCTGACGGCGAGGTGCAGTTGTCATTAGAGCTCCTGTGAATCCCAGTCAGGCGCAGTAGCGCGAGCAATCATGATTTCGTCATTAGATGTTCCAGCCGCAACCATCGGCCAGACCATGGCATCGCGATGAACACGGAAATCAACAACTACTGGTTGATCATTAATAGACATCGCCTTTTCAATTGTCTTATCAAGATCTTCTGGACGTTCGCAGGCGAGTCCAATACAACCCATGGATTCAGCGAGCATTGGGAAGTTAGGAACGCGCTTTGAATCAAGTGAGGTGTTTGAGTAACGACCTTCGTAGAACAAGGTCTGCCATTGGCGCACCATGCCGAGAGATTCGTTATTAATAATGGCAACCTTGATTGGAATATTGTTAAGCGCACAGGTGACCAGTTCTTGATTAGTCATCTGGAAACAACCATCACCATCAATCGCCCACACAGTTGCATCTGGCGCAGCAACTTTTGCGCCCATAGCTGCAGGAACTGCATATCCCATGGTTCCAGCGCCACCAGAGTTGAGCCAAGTGCGAGGATGTTCGTAGGAAATAAATTGCGATGCCCACATTTGATGCTGACCAACACCTGCAGTAAAAATTGTGTCAGTTCCGGAGATTTGACCGATACGTTGAATGACATGTTGTGGTGAAAGCGAACCATCATCAGGTAGGTCATAGCCCAAGGGGTATGTTGATTTCAGTGAGTTCATCTGGCGGAGCCAGGCCGTTAAGTCAGGTCGGTTCTTTGCAAGAGCTGCCTGCAACGCCGGAATCAGCGCTGCAATTGACTCTTTCACATCGCCAACGACAGCCACGTCAGCATGGCGATTCTTACCAATTTCAGCAGGATCGATATCTGCATGAATGATCTTGGCATTAACCGCAAAGGTAGAGAGTTTTCCCGTAACGCGGTCATCAAAGCGAGCGCCTAGAGTAATGAGCAGATCAGCCTTTTGTAGCGCAGTTACTGCTGCAACTGTGCCGTGCATTCCCGGCATACCCATGTGAAGTGGATGTGAGTCAGGGAATGCGCCACGCGCCATCAAAGTAGTGACAACTGGTGCGCCCAAAATTTCAACGAGCTGACGGAGCTCTTTATGTGCATTGGCCTTGATAACTCCACCGCCCACATAGAAAACTGGTTTTGATGATTGAGCAATCAACGCCGCAGCATCGACAATCGCTTGCGCATCTGGCGTTGTCTTTGGTTTGTAGCCTGCCAAGTTAATTGAAGTCGGCCAGTTAAATGTCGTCATCTTTTGTAGCGCATCTTTGGCAACGTCTACGAGTACCGGGCCAGGGCGACCTGTTGTTGCAATATGGAAAGCCTCAGCGACAACTCCTGGAATTTGCGCAGGATCTGTAACGAGATAGTTGTGCTTTGTAAAAGGCATTGTAATACCGCGGATATCAGCCTCTTGAAAAGCATCGGTACCGATTGCAGCAGATGGAACTTGTCCAGTAATCGCAACGAGTGGAACAGAGTCCATCGCTGCATCCATCAAAGGAGTTACCAAATTGGTGGCGCCTGGGCCTGATGTAGCAATACATACCCCGGCTTGACCTGTGACCTGGGCATAACCAGTTGCTGCATGCCCTGCACCTTGTTCGTGGCGAACCAAAATATGGCGGATTGTGGAATCGAAGATTGGATCGTAGGCAGGAAGAATTGCGCCACCAGGAAGTCCGAACATCACTTCTACGCCAGCTGCTTCAAGGCTTTTCACCAATGAAGTAGCTCCTGTCATTTCTGTGCCGTTCGCTGTTGGAACGTGTGTGGCCATCTTCTTGCTCCTTTCTTCTCTCTCTTGCTCTTGATTAGTTCTGTAATTTCTTTTCTAAACGAAAAAACCCTCAGATATCTGAGGGCGCGCGTGACGTGAAGGCACGCGCTATCGAATCACCACCACTGAAACTGCTGAACGTGTTGATTGCATGGCCTTATTCTCTTATGCATAAGGCAAAGCGTCAAGAGATGAGATGAACGTCTCAATAAATGGGATTACAAAAGAGATTATTTCCAGACTGCGCCCTGAGAAGCAGAGCCGACCCCCTTGGAATACTTCGAGAGCACGCCACGGGAGAACTTGTGTGGCAGAGGCTTCCACCCCACTTTACGAGCTTCGAGTTCAGCAGAATCCACCAATAAATCCAAGGTGCGATTGGTGACATCAATTCGAATGCGATCTCCATCTTTTACAAAAGCAATTGGCCCACCATCAACTGCTTCCGGTGAAATATGTCCAACGCAGAGTCCAGTTGAACCGCCAGAGAAGCGACCATCAGTCAGGAGAAGTGTCTTTTTGCCAAGACCTGCTCCCTTGATGGCGCCTGTGATCATCAACATTTCGCGCATACCTGGCCCACCTTTAGGGCCTTCATAGCGGATGACGACAACGTCACCTTCCTGAATGGTTCCATTTTCGAGAGCATCCATTGCAGCTTGTTCACGTTCAAAGACACGAGCAGGTCCTTCAAATGTTTCAACCCCGATGCCTGCCGTTTTACACACAGCACCCTCAGTTGCCAGCGTTCCGCCAAGAATGGTGATTCCAACATCTGTTGAAATTGGTTTATCTGCAGGAAAGAGCACATCGTTGTCAGGAAATGGCGGATTAATATCTGCCAAGTTTTCTGCCATCGTCTTTCCTGTGACGGTAAGGCAATCTCCATGTAGGTAACCGGCATCAAGCAAAATGCGCAGCACAACTGGAATTCCACCAACGCGATCAACATCGGTCATGACGTACTTACCGAATGGCTTGAGGTCACCTAAAAGCGGAACTTTAGACCCAATACGATGGAAATCTTCAAGGGTTAAATCAACTTCTGCTTCATAGGCAATTGCCAAAAGGTGTAGCACTGCATTGGTAGAACCACCGAGGGCCATCAAGATAGTGATGGCATTTTCAAAAGCTTTCTTTGTCAGAATGTCTCGCGTTGTAATTCCTTTACGGATAAGTTCGACAACTGCGGCGCCTGATTTAATCGCATAAGTATCGCGTCGGCGATCTACAGCTGGAGGTGCAGCAGATCCAGGTAATGAAAGTCCAATTGCTTCACCAATGCTTGCCATGGTGTTTGCCGTGTACATACCGCCACATGCACCCTCACCTGGACAGATAGCCTTCTCAATTTGATCAACACGATCTTTGGTAATCAACCCACGAGCACAAGCGCCAACAGCCTCAAAGGCATCAATGATGGTGACATCTTTCCCGTCGACTTGACCGGGAAGAGTCGAACCGGCATAGACAAATACTGAGGCAACATCTAGACGCGCTGCTGCCATCATCATTCCAGGGAGTGATTTATCGCATCCTGCAAAGGTAACCATTCCATCGAGACGTTCTGCATTCATCACTGTCTCCACTGAGTCAGCGATAATTTCGCGAGAAACTAAGGAGAAGTGCATTCCTTCGTGACCCATAGAAATACCATCTGATACAGAGATAGTTCCGAACTGCATTGGGAAGCCACCGGCCTCGATTACTCCTTGCTTAGAAGCCTTAGCCAAGCGATCAAGTGAGAGATTGCAAGGAGTGATTTCATTCCACGATGATGCGATGCCAATCTGTGGTTTAACCCAGTCCTCATCGCCCATTCCAACCGCACGCAACATTCCACGTGCTGGAGCTCGCTCTAAACCATCGGTGACAACGCCTGAGCGCGGTTTCATCGTAGACATGAGATGATTCTATCCTCAAACGCTCGAATTCCGAGAAATCCAAAAATCAATTACTAGGAGATACCCCTTTGTCGCAACAAGCACAAGATCAGACTTTAGACCCCACCCGTTGGCGCACCCTTTTTGTGGTGGCTATCGCGCAATTAATGATTGTTCTCGATAGCTCGATTATGAATATCGCAATTCCAAGCGCCAAGATCGAACTCGGTATTACTGATGCTAACCAGCAATGGATTATCACTGCCTATACCTTGGCCTTTGGCTCATTGCTATTACTGGGTGGTCGTATCGGCGATTACATGGGACGTAAAAGAATCTTTTTAATTGGCCTTATTGGATTTGCGGCAGCATCTGCGCTCGGTGGAATCGCTTCAACCCAAGGTTTGCTCTTTGCATCCCGCGCTTTGCAAGGAGTCTTTGCTGCTCTCCTTGCACCTGCCGCCCTTGCCATCATCTCTGTCACTTTCAGCGTTCCATCAGAACGCGCCAAAGCATTTGGCGTAATCGGTGCAATCTCTGGCGGAGGAGCCGCAATCGGCTTAATTCTTGGTGGTGCACTCACTGAATACGCTTCTTGGAGATGGTGTCTTGGTGTCAATACTCCTATTGCAATTGGTGCAGCAATTTTGGCGATTAAGTTTGTTCATGAATCTAAGGCTCAGGGTGATAACACCTATGACATTCCTGGCGTAATTACTGCGACAGCCGGTCTCTTTGCTCTTACCTATGGATTTAATGAGGCTGCTACCAAGGGCTGGTCTTCCAATACCACCATCTCTTTCTTGGTAGTCGCTCTTATCTTGCTCATAATTTTCGTTGTAATCGAAAAGCGTGTTGCTAATCCCCTCATGCCTCTTCGCGTAGTCACAGAGCGAAACCGCGGCGGTTCTTACCTTGGATCGCTCGTTGTAGGTGCAGGTTTATTCTCCATGTTCCTCTTTCTTGGTCTCTATCTTCAAGTGATCCTCGGATTTAGCCCACTGAAGTCAGGTTTTGCATTTCTACCATTTACTGCAGGAATCATCATCTTCGCCGGAATTGCATCTCAACTTTTGCCAAAGGTTGGTCCAAAGCCTCTAATGGTTCCTGGTCTGATCTTTGCGGGAATTGGACTACTGCTCCTCACCCGAATCACTCCAGAAACTTCATATCTCACTCACGTTGTTCCATCGCTGCTGATCATGTCCAGCGGTATGGCTTTGGTATTTATTCCGCTTACATCAACCTCGCTTCACGCCGTTTCAAACCATGACACAGGTGTGGCAAGTGCGATGGTCAATACTTCACAGCAGATTGGCGGATCTCTCGGGACTGCGCTGCTCAACACAGTTGCAGCAACTGCGACAACTACCTTCGCGGCCGCAAATACAGATTTAGGAAAAGCGGTAATGCCATTTGCTATGACACATGGTTTTACAGTGGCATTTAAATTCAGCGCTGCGCTGCTCTTTGTGGGAGCGGTCGTTCTCTTCTTCTTTATCAATATTGGTAAAGAGTCACTCGTTGAAACGGAAGGCGCTGCCATCCACTAAATTACTGAACGCCAAGGTGGCCAAGTAGAAGCTCGCGCACGCGCGCAGCATCTGCTTGGCCCTTTGTCTCTTTCATGACCGCACCAATCAACGCGCCTGCTGCTGGTAGATGTCCCCCACGAACTTTGTCAGCAGTTTCAACTTGTTCGGCACAAACTTTTTCGATAGCCGCCATGAGGGCGCCATCGTCATTAACCACTTTGATGCCACGCTTTGCAACAACTTCTGCTGGAGTTCCTTCACCAGAAATAACTCCTTCAACTACTTGTCGCGCCAATTTGTCAGTGAGTTCACCCTTGGCAACAAGAGCGACCAACTCAGCAACATGTGCAGGAGTAATGGCAAGTTCAGCAATCGGCAACTCTTTCTCATTGGCAATACGTGAAATTTCACCGAGCCACCATGTACGCGCCTTGGTTGGATCTGCGCCAAGAAGAACTGTTGCTTCTACAATATCGAGTACATCGGCGTTAATCATCGCCGCCATCTCCTTATCGGGAACGCTCCATTCTTCTTTCAAACGCTTGCGACGCAGAGAAGGACGCTCGGGCAAAGTAGCTCTAAGTTCTTCAATCCACGCTGCAGCAGGTGTAACGGGAACCAGATCTGGATCTGGGAAGTAGCGGTAATCCTCGGCTTGCTCTTTGGAACGGCCAGAACGAGTAAGGCCAGTATCTTCTTGGAAGTGTCGAGTCTCTTGCTTTACCTTCTTACCCTCAGTAAGAAGTTCAGCATGGCGAATCATTTCGCCGCGGATAGCGCGTTCGACAGAGCGAAGTGAATTCACATTCTTTGTTTCAGAGCGGGTACCCAGTACTTCTGAACCGATTGGCTTGAGTGAGACGTTGGCATCACAACGAAGAGATCCTTGCTCCATCTTGACATCAGAGACTTTCAAGCCGCGCAAGATATCGCGCAGTTCTGCAACGTAAGCCTTGGCAACTTCCGGTGCATATCTACCGGTTCCAGGAACAATCTTGGTAACAATTTCAACGAGAGGTATTCCAGCGCGGTTGTAATCAAGGAGCGAATAATCAGCGCCATGGATGCGACCGGTAGCGCCTCCAACGTGCAGTGATTTTCCCGTGTCCTCTTCCATATGTACTCGCTCAATTTCAATGCGGAATTGCTTAGGACCCTCTTCGGTTTGAATTTCAACATCAACATATCCATCGAAACAGATGGGCTCGTCATACTGTGAAATCTGGAAGTTCTTCGGCATATCTGGATAGAAATAATTCTTACGTGCGAACCGGCTATATGGCGCAATCTTGCAGTTGAGCGCCAGGCCGATGAGGATGGTGGACTCAATTGCTTTTTCGTTTACAACTGGCAGCGCACCAGGAAGGGCTAAACAGACTGGACAGGTCTGTGTATTGGGCGCAGCTCCAAACTCTGTGGCACAAGAGCAGAACATCTTGCTCTTAGTATTGAGTTCAACGTGAACTTCTAGTCCTAATACAGGATCCCATTTTGCGACGACATCATCGTATGAAAGTGCCACTACTTTGCTCCCTTCAATTCCGGAGCCTTGGAAAGAATGGGTGCGCCCCACTTAGAAAGCAGTGCAGCTTCGAGCGCTGCTCCTGCCTGATAGAGCCGTTGATCTTGCATCGCTGGCGCCATAATTTGGAATCCAACTGGCAAATTATCTTCATCAGCAAGACCTGCCGGAAGAGACATGCCACAAATTCCGGCGAGGTTTACTGGAATAGTTGCCACATCGCCGAGATACATAGCCAGCGGATCATCAACCTTTTCACCGATTTTGTAAGCAGTCGTTGGAGCAGTTGGTGAAACCAAGACATCAGCCTGGGCAAATGCCTTCGCATAATCTTGAATAATCAACGTGCGAATTTTCTGTGCGCTTCCGTAATATGCATCGTAGTAACCAGAGGAAAGAGCGTAAGTTCCAAGGATGATGCGGCGCTTTACTTCGCGACCAAATCCTGCGCTACGAGTCGCCGCCATCACTGCCTCCGCAGATGCTCCGTCGAGATCGCCGGTACGTAGCCCGTAACGCATCGCATCAAAGCGCGCAAGGTTAGAAGAACATTCTGAAGGCGCAATGAGATAATAAGCAGCAAGTGCGTATTCAAAACTTGGGCAATCTACCTCAAGGATTTCCGCACCAAGAGATGCCAAAACTTGAAGTGACTCATCAAAGCGAGCCTGGACGCCTTTTTGATATCCCTCGCCTTGCAGCTGTTTAATAACGCCAACCTTCATACCTTTGACATCGCCGCTTTTTGCAGCAGCAACGACTGCTGGAACAGGTGCATTGATGCTTGTTGCATCTTTTGGATCGTGTCCAGCCATAACTTGATGAAGGAGTGCGGTATCCAAAACAGTGCGCCCAAATGGACCAGCTTGATCAAGACTTGATGAGTATGCAATCAAACCAAAACGTGAGACTGCGCCGTATGTTGGGCGAACTCCAACGATGCCGGTCAGTGCAGCTGGTTGGCGAATTGATCCGCCTGTATCTGAACCAATTGCTAGCGGCGCCTCATACGATGAAACTGCAGCAGCAGATCCACCTGATGAACCTCCAGGCGTGCGCGATAGATCCCAAGGATTAAACGTTGGACCATAGCCAGAATTCTCGGTTGAGGAACCCATCGCAAACTCATCCATATTTGTCTTACCCATAATGACAACACCAGCGCTCTTGAGTTTGCTGACAACTGTTGAGTCATACGGCGGGCGCCAACCTTGCAAAATTTTAGATCCTGCTGTTGTTGGAACACCTTTTTGCGCAAGCACATCCTTTAGCGCCAGCGGAACTCCAGCTAGCGGTGAAAGTTTTTCACCGCTTTTGCGTCGAGCATCAACATCTTTTGCTTGTGCCAGAGCGCCTTCAGAGTCGACGTGTAGAAAAGCTTTTACTTGTCCATCTACTGCAGCTATACGATCCAAATGTGCTTGCGTAAGTTCAACTGAAGTAATTTCACCTTTCGCAAGAGCATCTGCCAACTGGGCGGCGTTCTGCTGAATCATTCTGCCTCACCCAAAATCTGTGGAACCCGGAAACGTGAATCTTCCTGAGCTGGTGCTCCTGAGAGAGCTTCCTCAGGAGAAAGGCTGGGATGTACAACGTCAGGTCGCGCCACATTTTCTAAAGGCTGCGGATGCGATGTTGCCTTCACTCCCGATAAATCAATCTCTTGAACGCGTGCAACAGCATCGAGAATCATGCCGAACTGTGATGAAATTTCAACGAGTTCGTCTTCAGTCATTTCAATGCGGGCAAGTCCTGCAAGTTTTGCGACTTCATCGCGGGAGAGGCTGCTCATGGAGCGGAGTCTATAAAGATTGGGTCAAAAATCCGAATTAACTTCGAATCTGACCTCTGCCGGTAACAATCCAGGTAGTTGTAGTCATTGCTTCCAGACCCATCGGACCACGTGCATGCAACTTTTGATTTGAGATACCAATCTCGGCTCCAAAGCCCATCTGCTCACCATCTGTAAAGCGGGTTGAGGCATTAACCATCACTGCTGCACAATCAGATAACGCAATAAAACGGGCAGCGCTCTCTTGATTTTCTGTAACGATTGCTTCGGTGTGATTGGTTCCATATTGAGCAATGTGATCTGCTGCAGCATCCAATGAATCAACAACACCAACATTCATCTCAAGGACGCCGTATTCAGTACTCCAATTTTCATTGGTAGCGAGTGTCGATGGAATTGCGAATTTCTCGGCCACTTTATGAGAAGTTGCATCGCAGTGAAGAAATACGCCAGCTTCATGCAACGCCTTGAGAGCCATGGGCAAAAAGATGGGTGCAACTGTTTTGTGAACAAGAAGTGTCTCGGCAGCGTTACAAACACTTGGTCGGTGTGTCTTGGAGTTAATCAGAATGGGAAGTGCCTTTTCAATATCCGCATACTCATCCACGTAGACGTGGCAGACACCTGCCCCAGTTTCGATTGTCGGAACAGTTGCTTGATCAACCACCATGCGGATGAGCGAGGCAGAGCCCCGGGGAATGACTAGATCAACCTTTCCACGCGCAGTAAGGAGCGCGGTAACTGTCTCGCGATTTTCTGAGGGAACAAGTTGAATTACTTCAGGCGATATCGAGGTCTGTGTTAGCGCATCCTTAATCACGTTAACGAGAATCTCATTGCTATTGCGCGCCGAGGAGGAACCACGGAGCAAAGCGGCATTGCCAGACATTAAAAGAATTACTGCAGCATCAACTGTCACATTAGGGCGCGCCTCGTAGACCATGCCAATCACTCCAAAAGGAACCGAGATTTGTTCTAACTCGAGTCCGTTTGGAAGAGTTGATTTACGAAGCACTTGACCTAGCGGATCGGCAAGAGCAGCAACTTGGCGCGCACCATTTGCCATGCTTGTGATTCGTTCATGGGTGAGAAGTAAGCGATCTTGCATCTGCGGATGCATTCCTTCGGCACGCGCATTCACCATATCTTCTTCATTTGCAGCAAGAATTTCTACGCTACGAGATTCAAGCGCTTGCGCTATCGCTTCAAGCGCCGCCTTTCGCTCTGCACCAGTTGTGGTGGAGAGTGTGCGAGCTGCTTTACGCGCTGTAAGTGCTAAATCGGCAACAATCTCCGTGGCGCTCATAGGAGTACTAAATCATCTCTATGTACGAGTTCGCGTTCATATTCGGCACCAAGGGATGCGGCTAATTCCTTTGTGGAACGACCTAACATCTGCGGAATTTCTTCTGCATCGAAGGCGACCAGCCCTCGCGCTATTACCTTGCCAGTTTGAGACACTAACTCAACAGTGTCCCCTGAAATGAATTCTCCTTCAACGGCAGTTACACCGGCAGGCAATAGTGAGACGCCTCGTTCCAAGATTGCCGTAACTGCCCCATCATCGAGAATCAACTTTCCCCGCGGAGTCGATGCATGGGCTAGCCACAACAAGCGTGAGTTGGTCTTAGAAAGTTGTGCTTCAAAATAGGTACCAAGTTCTTCACCGCTTGTTGCGCGATCAGATTGTTCGAGAGACGTTAACAACATGGGAATTCCAGCGCTGGTTGCGATTCGGGCGGCTTCAACTTTGGTGACCATTCCCCCGCTTCCAACTCCTGAAGTCCCGGCACCACCGAGTGCAATACCCTCGATATCGGAGATGTGTTGGACGTTTCTGATTGGGTGCGCGCCCTGAGTTGTAGGCGGCGCATCGTAAAGTGCATCGATATCTGAAACTAGAATGAGTAAATCAGCTTGAATAAGCAGGGCTACCAGAGCTGCTAAACGATCGTTATCTCCAAAGCGAATTTCCTGCGTGCCCACCGTGTCATTTTCATTAATGATGGGAATCACGCCAAGGGAAAGTAACTTTGTCAGCGTCTGTTGTGCATTTGCATAGTGTGAACGTCGAACGACGTCCTCTGTTGTCAACAACACCTGTGAAGAGACAATGCCATGCTTCTTAAATTTCTCGTTGTATTGCGCGATCAATAAACCCTGTCCAACAGAAGCTGCTGCTTGCTGGGTTGCTAAATCTCGTGGCCTGAACTTGAGGCCAAGCGGAGCAAGGCCTGCTGCAATCGCACCGGATGAGACGAGGACGACTTCAGCGCCTCTTGCTTTGAATGAGCGTGCCAGATCAACAATTTTTTGAACAGCGGCAGGATCAAGTTCTGATCCAGCAGAGCCTGTTAAGGAAGATGAACCAACTTTGATAACAACGCGTTTAGCGTCTGCAATAAAAGCGCGGCTCACTTCTCATCCTCCTCGATTAATTCAGGAGTATGGGGGTTGGCTACGTTGTACTCCCATTGACGAGCAATCTCTTCATCAGTCAATAGATCTTCTTCGCGTTCGACTGCTTGCCAGGCGCCCTCTAGTCGTGAATCTTCACCGCGACGATGTAGGAAGCCAGCTAACTGCTCAGCACCTGCTTCGATAGTTGGCTCCCACTCAAAGACAACTTCATTATCGCCAGATCCGATACGAACTTCAGAACCGGCAACAGCGCCTTTTTTGAAGAGTTCTTTTTCAACTCCCAGTTGCGCGAGGCGATCAGCAAGGTAGCCAATCGCTTCTGCATTTTTAAAATTAGTTTGGCGAACCCAGCGCACGACTTTCTGGCCACGAACGCTAAAGGAGCCGTCACCATTTTTCTGCACAGTAAAGCCTGAATCGTCGACAGCTGTTGGTCGCAATATGATTCGCGTGCGTTCCTCTTTGGCAGCCTCTGCGCGTTCACGTTGTACAAGTCGCGCCATGGCATAGAGGAGCTCTTGTAAACCTTCACGACTTGCTGCAGAAACTTTATAGACCTCATAACCCTTTTCGCGAAGTTGTTCTTCAACCATATCCGCCATCGCTTTGCCATCAGGTAGGTCAATCTTGTTGAGAGCAACTATTCGTACGCGATCTTCTAGGCCACCATAAAGCGCTAACTCATCTTCGATTGCCTGCAAATCATCGACAGGATTGCGATCAGTTTCGAGCGTTCCGCAATCCAAAACATGTACTAGCGCAACACAACGTTCCACATGCCTCAAGAACTGTAGTCCTAAGCCCTTGCCTTGCGATGCTCCCGGAATCAAACCTGGGACGTCGGCAACGGTAAAGCGCGTATCGCCAGCTTGAACTACGCCAAGATTTGGTACAAGGGTTGTAAAAGGATAATCAGCAATCTTGGGGCGAGCTGCCGATATAGCGGCAATTAATGAGGATTTACCAGCGCTAGGAAAACCAACGAGTGCAATATCGGCGACTGATTTCAACTCAAGCGTCAGTTTGCGTTCTTCTCCTGGTTCACCAAGGAGCGCAAAACCTGGAGCGCGTCGCTTTGAAGATGACAAAGCTAAGTTGCCAAGTCCACCGTGTCCACCACGTGCTGCTAGAAAAGTAGTTCCAATTCCAACGAGATCTGCAAGTTGCGTGCCATCTTCATCATAGACAACTGTGCCATTTGGAACAGCCAAGATGAGATCTTCACCTGAAACACCATCTTTACGATCGCCATATCCCTGATGACCAGAGGTTGCTTTGCGATGTGGAGAATGATGGAAATCTAGAAGAGTTGTAACTGATGAATCAACGACCAAAATGACATCTCCACCACGACCGCCATTTCCTCCATCTGGTCCGCCTAGAGGCTTAAATTTTTCTCGCTTAACAGATACGCAGCCATCTCCACCTTTTCCAGCGGTGGCAAAGAGAGTGACTCGGTCGACGAACGATGTCATTTACCTTCACTCTCCTTTCTAGAGGATAAAACTTTTTATCAATAAAAAAGCGGACCGCGATAAATGCGGCCCGCTCCTTTAAGAGAAACCTAAATTAAACTGCAGGGACTACATTCACTACGCGGCGTCCGCGAGCGCGTCCGAATTCAACTGCTCCTGCTGCGAGAGCAAAGAGTGTGTCATCCTTACCGCGTCCTACGTTCTTGCCTGGGTGAAAGTGTGTTCCACGCTGACGAACAAGAATTTCTCCTGCATTTACCTCTTGGCCACCAAAGCGCTTAATACCGAGGTACTGTGGATTGGAGTCGCGACCGTTTCGTGTTGAGGAAACACCCTTCTTACTTGCCATTTACTTTGCTCCCTTAACCGGTTCGCTTACTTAGCACCGCTGATTGCGGTGATCTTTACTCGTGTGTGCTGCGCACGGAAACCTTGACGGCGGCGGTGGCCAGTCTTGTTCTTGTAACGAAGGATGTCGATCTTTGGACCCTTTACTTCGTCAATTACTTCGCCAGTTACTTTGATGCTTGAGAGAGCCTTTGGGTCGGTTGTGACGCTCGCGCCATCGACTACGAGGAGCGCTGGGAATGAAACTGATGAGCCAGCAGCAGCGTCGATGCGATCGACAGTGATGGTCTCGCCAACAGTTACCTTCTCCTGGCGTCCGCCAGCTTTAACGATTGCGTACATGCTCATTGCCTCAGTTCTTCTCATTATTTATAGCGCCCAGACCAGTGGCTGGAGCAGACGCTAAGGGTACGGATTTCGCACCCTGTGGGTCAAATCAGGTCGGAAGTTATGCGGTAATAACCCCGGAACTCGCAGCCCGGCGACGGCGTTTTGCCTTGGGGGCTGGTTCAGTAGCTTCTGCTGATTCCTGAAGATCCTGAGGAGAAGTTTCTGCATTAAGGACTTCTCTAAATTCTGCGTCAGTTGCACCTTCCTCGTCTACGTCAGGGTGATGAGCGCTCTGTGAATTTACTTGTGGCATTGGCGCCTTCATCTTTACTGGCTCCATATGTATATGAATTCCACGACCATTACATGAATCACATGTAGTGGAGAATGCCTCGATGAGTCCTTGGCCAACGCGTTTGCGAGTCATCTGAACAAGTCCCAGAGATGTAACTTCTGCAACCTGGTGCTTTGTGCGATCGCGACCCAAACATTCAACTAAGCGACGTAGAACAGCATCTCGGTTGGACTCTAGAACCATGTCGATGAAGTCAATGACAACGATTCCACCTAAGTCACGCAAGCGAAGTTGGCGAGCGATTTCTTCAGCTGCTTCCAAGTTGTTTTTGGTAACCGTCTCTTCAAGGTTTCCACCTTTTCCGATGAACTTACCGGTATTGACGTCGATAACAACCATGGCCTCAGTGCGGTCAATAACAAGTGAACCACCAGATGGCAGATAAACCTTGCGATCAAATGCCTTAGCGAGTTGTTCTTCGACTCGGTAATCTGCGAAGAGATCTCCCTTGCCAGAGTACTTTTCAATTTTCGCAACAAGTTCGGGAGCGATAGAGCCAAGGTATGAAGTGATTTCATTCCAGGCTTCATCACCTTGAATAATCAGCTTACGGAAATCTTCATTAAAGATATCGCGAATAACACGCACCGCAAGATCTGGTTCTGAAAGAAGGAGAGCTGGTGCATGGAAGTTTGGATTTACTGATTTCTGGTAAATATCTTCCCATTGTGCCTTCAAACGTTCGACATCCGCAGTGAGCTCAACTTCAGATACGCCTTCTGCTGCAGTACGGACGATGACGCCAGCTTCTTCAGGAATAAGTGTCTTGAGGATTGCCTTAAGGCGAGTGCGCTCAGATTCTGGAAGGCGCTTAGAGATTCCGCTCATTCCTCCACCAGGCACATACACAACGTATCGACCTGGAAGTGAAATTTGGCTGGTAAGACGTGCGCCCTTTTGGCCAATCGGATCTTTTGTTACTTGAACTAAAACAGGTTGGCCAGTTTTGAGCACCATTTCAATTTTGCGTGGTTCAGATTCAGAGATGCCCGCTGCGTCCCAATTTACTTCACCGGCATAAAGAACTGCATTGCGGCCCTTTCCGATATCAACGAAGGCTGCTTCCATGGAAGGCAGAACGTTTTGAACGCGACCAAGATAGACGTTTCCGACATAAGAAACGTTGGCATTTCGGTTGACGTAGTGCTCAACCATGACGTTATCTTCAATAACTGCAATCTGAATTCTGTCTCCAATTTGGCGGACAACCATTTCGCGGTCAACATTTTCGCGACGAGCCAAAAATTCTCCATCAGTGATGATGGTTCCGCGGCGACGATACGGTTCGCGATACTCGCGAGATTCGTTACGTCCTCGATCACGGTCACGACGATTACGCGTGCCGCGTTCAGATCGATCACGGGCTGGGCGATCATTCTTTTCTCGAACTTCGCGAACCTTAACTACTGTAATGACGCCATCTTCATCGATGACTTCTCCTGGTGTTACGCCTTCTCCTGTTGCGCGACGGCGACGACGGCGACGATGAGTTGTACCCTCTGCCCCATCTTCTGCTGCATGGTCAGAAGAATCTTCATCATCCTGTGAAACCTCGTTATTTACTGCATCATCACCTTGTGGCTTGCGACGTCCGCGGCCTCCGCGACGACGGCGGCGATTGCGACCACCGCGTGAATCTGCATCATCACCATCTGCGCTTGCCACATCATCAGGCTCGGCGCTCTTGTCTTCGTCCAACTTCTTAGCGCTCGATTTTGTAGCGCGTTTAGGGGCAACAACTTCGGCTGCCTGAAAGATAGGAACTGGAATTGCGGGAGCTTTCTTACCGCTCACCTTTGCAGCCGCTGGGGCTGTTTCGGCTACAACTTCTGGAGAAGTAGTTGGTTCTTCAACCTTTGACTTACCTTTTGATTTCTTGACCGCGCGCTTACGCGGTGATTTTGGCTCAATAGCCATGGCACCAAATCCTTTAGCGCATATCTACAAAAGTGATATGCATTCTCGTGGCCCGCTGCGAAAACTCCCAATCGGAAACTTACGTGACGAGCAAATCTTCTGTTTAGTCCGCCGCAGGCGCGATAAGGATCGCTGGCCGCGCTGAACTGTTGGCCTAAGTATGGCAGATAAATCTGCCTGAACCCTATTTTGAGCGTGAATTAGCCGCGACGGCTGGCGTGGACATTCTGTAGGAGCCCGAATCCGATCAGATTGGCAAACATGCTTGATCCACCATATGACATGAATGGAAGCGGGACCCCTGTCATCGGCATCAACCCCAAAGTCATTCCGATATTTTCAAATATTTGAAATGCAAACCATGCGACAACCCCCGTTGAAACCAAGGTTCCATAGGGGTCGGTAGATCTTCGTGCAATTGATAAACCACGCATCAGCACAATGAAAAGCAAGAAAAGAATAAATCCGCTACCGATGAATCCCAACTGTTCACCAGCAACCGTAAAGATAAAGTCAGTCTGTTGTGCAGGAACGAAACGTCCGCTGGTTTGGGGTCCATCAAAAAGACCCGTGCCCAAGAGTCCGCCAGATCCAACAGTGATGCGTGCTTGTCGCAACTGATACCCAGCGCCTTGCGTATCCGCATTGGGATCAACAAAAGTTTGCAGTCTCTTTATCTGGTACTCGCTAATGACACCAGCTTTGGTCGCGACAAATCCCCCGATGACAGCAACTAATAAAAGTCCAACAATCCAACGAGTAGGCGCACCTGAGACTGCAATGATGGTGACAACTGCGGCGCTAATGATGAAGACAGTCCCCATATCTGGCTGCAGGAGAATGAGGAAAATTGGAATCGCTGCAACACCAAGAGCTTTGAGAACATCCTGATTACTAGGCTCATCACTTGTGTGTGTGCGTTCAGAGAGCAACATTGAAATACCAATGATGATTGAAATCTTTGCAATTTCAGCTGGTTGTATCTGAAAACCTAGAGGCAAAGAGATCCAAGCTTGTGCACCGTTGATTTCAGAACCAATTCCAGGGATGAGAACGAGAATGAGCCCGAATACGCCAAGCCCCCAAATAAAGGGCGTATAGGCGCGAAGTAAACGATAATCAATAATCGTTGTTCCCCAAGCTAGTGCAAGTCCAATTACGATGTTGATGACGTGGCGCTTGAGGTAATACTCAGGATCTAAACCATTTGCGGAATACCAATCGCGCGTTGCAGCATAGACAAGCAGCGTTCCAATAAAGAGGAGCGCACCAACTGCGGCAGTCAGAATAGGATCAAAACCTGCAAAGAAAGATGGGCGATGTGCTCGTCTATAGGGGTTGCGATTGAGGAAGGTACTCATCTCTTCACCTCCGCCTTTGAAGTTGGGCTCGCGCTCACTGCTTTGCCAGGATTGAGAATAGAGGGTTTCGGTTTTGTCGCAGGGGAAATGCGAGGTAGTGATGTAGGGGGCTTACCTTGCGGAAACAGAGCAAGTTCTGGCTTAAGAACTCGACCCTGCACACCAAAGAGAGCTTCAAAGATCTGTCGCACTCCTAGACCTGAAGTGCTCGCACCGAATCCACCTTGGCTCACCATCATTACCACTGCATATCGTGGTTTATTTGTTGGAGCATAGGCGGCGTACCAAGATGTATCAGACTTCAGTGTGCCATTTGGATTTCTACCAAAAACTTGTGCAGTTCCTGTCTTGCCGGAGGTTTGAATTGGAAAACCACTAAAAACTCCAGCAGAAGTACCTGTAAGAGTGACTTCATGCAGCGCATCTTGTAACAGTTTAAGGGTGACAGGATCTACTCCAATATCACCCAGATTTTCTGATGTGAACTTCTTCAACACGGTGCCATCTGATTTCACAATTGCTTTAGCTACCGTTGGTTTCCAAATAGTTCCACCGTTTGCAATAGCGGCGTACATCTGTGCCAGCTTCAAAGGAGTTATCACTGTATCTCCCTGTCCGATGGAGAAGTTGACGGCATCACCTGCGCGAATCTTGTCCCCATCGAGGCAATTTTCACGTGCCAACTCAATCAAGAAAGGAGTCTGCGCAGATTTTTTGGTTCGTTCTTTATAGTTGCAGTAGAAATCTTTATTCTGGCTGTACCAATCCTTACGCCATTGTCGATCAGCCAAGCGACCAGCTGACTCAGAAGGTAGATCAATGCCAGTTTTAACGCCTATTTGGAAGCGTTTTGCAGCGTTAAAGAAATAGTCATTGGCGTTTGACTTCGGACGTAAGCCACCATCGCGGACCCATTCGTCGTAAGCGATTTGGTACCAGATGGTGTCACATGAAATAGCCATCGCCTTCTTTATTGACAGCGAACCTTGGGCCTTTCCTTCAAAGTTTCTGAAGGCACGCGTTCCTACTTGTACCTGTGAAGGGCAGGCATAGTTCTTTGTTAAGTCATAACCTGCGTCAGCGGCAGCAACTAATGAAACAGCCTTAAACGTGGATGCAGGTGCATAAAGCCCTTGCAAGACACGGTTGAGCGCTGGCACGCCAGTCTTTTCACTAAATAGATTGCGCGCTTGTTCAACGCTCAGTCCACGTTCAAAAGCATTTGGGTCAAAGGTGGGATGCGAAGCAAGCGCCAAAACTTGTCCGTTGCGTACGTCCATAACAACTGCAGCACCGCCATCTGCTGGAAATCCAAGACCGCGTGCGCGCTTGACTGCATCTGCCAATGCTTTTTCAGATGCCGCTTGCAAACGAAGATCAAGGCTTGTGACAAGATGAGAGCCAGCAACAGGTTGAGTTGTTTCACGAGTTGTTGTTACCGCCTCTGTGCGATCGACAATGAAGGTCTTTATTCCTGGAACGCCACGAAGATAGGAGTCATACATAACTTCAAGACCAGCTTTACCAATGGATTCAGAACGGAAGTACGTTCTTCCATTTTGACCAGATAAATCTTCTTCAGTCAGAGGGCCTACGTAGCCAAGTACATGTCCCCCATTGAGTCCTAAAGTTGAAGGGTAACTTCTAATTGCAATAGGTGATGCTGTAATTCCGGGATAGCGATCAGGGCGTTCCACAATGCGTAGGGCTAATTGGGGATCTGCTTCCTTAGTAATTGGGATGGGCTGAAAGCGCGATCCAGTCCAACATCCAGCTTTCTCACCTTTCGGAAGTTCGCCACATAAGCGCGTGCGTTGCCAGACATCTGCATAATTCAGACCCAGTAGGTTCACTAAATCGCGGAGAACTGCTTCACCTTTATCTGGCAATTTATCGATTTTGGTGCGATCAACCGTAATGGCGAGACCTACTTTATTGAGCGCCATGGGCACACCTGATGAATCGACAATAAAACCACGATTTGCTGGGGTCACTACATCGCGGCTTTGGATACTGAGTGCGGCATCGCGATAAACAGGACCAGCGGCGATTTGCAGGTAGAAGAGTCGTCCGAAGAGCGCAAACATTAGACTTGCAAAGAAGACTTGAATAACTAACAGACTGAGCCGGGAGCGCTGATTCATATCTGAGATCTCAATCCAAAGACACCAGCATGAATAATGGAAATCACTTTAAGTACTAAGGGCGAGACAATTGCAGTCCAGAAAGCTGAGCCCGCAAGGAGCAGAATGATTCCTTGCACACTTCCAACTTCTTGACCTAACAAAACACCTAAAATTAAATAAACAAATTGAGCAGCAATCACTCCGATAGTTGTCAGAAAAACAATGTTGATGGGGTTTCCACGAATGTTGTCATCGCCATAACCTAAGAATGCGACCGCATAACAGGCGATGATTAAAACCAACGTCCAATGCCCCATGGGACCTGGTGTGGTTTGCGATAAATCCATCGCAATACCGGCACCGAACCCAGTGAGCGCACCGATTTCGGGAGTACTGAGCGCAGCCCAAATGAGAGCAACAATCAGCATGAGATTAAATCCACCCAATGGCAAGCGCAGCTGCGTGACAACAGCTTCTTGGATCAGAAATACGGAGAGAAATACTGGTGCTGAGTACAAGAAGCTGCGAAGTGACATTGCTATGGTCGCCTAATTTGTGGGGCTCGGAGATGGCGTGACATAGACAGTTACGGTTGGAATCGGAGTCGGAATTGGTCTAGCGGGTACAAGCGCATCGCGTGGATCAGCACCTTCACCAGATACAACTACAGCAACTACACCGAGCGTAGAAAAATTTGCGTAAAACTTAACATCTGCAGTTTGAGTGACAGCTCCAGGTGAATTATCAACATCGGTAACTAGACCAATTGGGACTCCCGGCACAAAAGGTCTTCCACCTTGGCTGCCACGCGCTAAGAGAACATCCCCTTTTTTCACCTGAGTTTGATTATCAAGTAGTTGAAGTACGCCACGTCGCGTCCCTTGCCCACTCAAGATTCCAATCTGCTGCGAACCTGCAATACGGGCTCCGATTCGGAATGCGGGATCCGATGCCAGTTGAACGAGAGCGCTATTTGGATAGACGTACTTCACGACTCCCACAAGTCCATAGCCAGAAAGCACTGTCATGTTGCTGCGAACACCTGAGTTCGATCCAACATCTATGGTGATTGTTTGTGTAAATGATGTTGACGATCCTTGAGAGATCACTTTTGCACCAACTACTTTATAACGTGCAGTGCCAGCCAAATCTAAAACGCTCTTTAGTTGCTTCAGCAGGGCATCTGCATTTTTGCGATTTTGCAAAGTTAAACGCAACTTATCGTTCTCTTCTTGCAGTTTTTCAATTTGATTGCGAGTACGGCCTAGGTGCGTTACGTCAGACACAAAATTACGGAAAGGCGTAACTAGCCACGAACCAGCTTTTTGGACTGGGGTGATTGCAGTTTGAGTTCCAGTGCGCAGACCATCGATAACTTGCACGCCTCGTAAATCAAGAGTAATGAGGAAGAGCGAAGTGACAATCAGTACGATGATGAGTAAGCGACCACGGTTGTCGCCGCCGTAGCGCACTTGGCTTTACCTACCGACGAGGCTCAGAGATCAAAACCTTCTCAAGGGCTTCAAACTCTTCAATGCACTTACCTGATCCTTCAACGACTGCATCAAGTGGACGGTCTGCAATATGAATTGGCATTCCAGTTTCCTTACGCAATCTTTCATCAAGACCCTTAAGAAGAGCGCCGCCACCTGTGAGAACGATTCCACGATCCATGAGATCTGAAGACAGCTCAGGTGGGCACTTATCAAGGGTTGCCTTCACGGCATTCACAATCTGATTAACTGGTTCTTCCAGCGCTTTGCGAATTTCAGCCGCTGTAACCACGATGGTCTTTGGTAGACCAGTTGCAAGATCTCGACCGCGAATTTCTGCATCGTTTTCACCTTGCAGTGGGTAAGCAGAACCAATTGCCATTTTGATTTCTTCGGCAGTGCGCTCTCCAAGAAGAAGTGAGTATTCGCGCTTGGTCCAGTTAATAATTGATTGATCTAGTTCATCTCCACCAATGCGGATTGAGAGCGCTGTGACTATTCCACCTAGAGAAATAACAGCAACTTCGGTTGTACCTCCACCGATATCAACGACCATGTTTCCTGTTGGTTCGTGGATAGGCAGACCTGCACCGATAGCTGCAGCCATTGGTTCTTCGATGATATAAACCTTACGTGCGCCGGCTGCGTAACCTGCATCTTTAACTGCGCGCTGTTCTACACCAGTAATACCCGATGGAACACAGACCACGATACGTGGCTTAGCTAGATAACTGCGACGGTGTACTTTCTGAATAAAGTAGCGGAGCATACGTTCTGTGGTGTCGAAGTCTGCGATAACACCATCCTTGAGCGGACGGATGGCAACTATGTTGCCTGGTGTGCGACCAATCATCTTCTTCGCCTCAAGACCGACTGCGAGAATTCCACCGGTATCTTGGTTGACTGCCACAACAGATGGCTCGTTTAGCACGATGCCACGTCCTCGAACGTAGACGAGTGTATTTGCAGTACCAAGATCCACGGCCATGTCGCGGCCAATGAAGGACAATCTGTTAGACATTTATTTCCCTTCGAAGAAGATTGCTATTTCACGTGCTGCAGATTCAGGAGAGTCTGAGCCATGAACAATATTTTGAACAACTTTTGTTCCTTGATCACGAGCTAAATCACCACGGATGGTGCCAGGGGCAGCAACTGTTGGATCTGTGACACCTGCGAGAGAACGGAATCCTTCGATGACTCGGTTACCTTCGGCAACAAGAGCGACGATAGGACCAGACATCATGAACTCAACGAGTGGTTCAAAGAATGGCTTGCCCTGATGTTCTGCATAGTGTCTTTCAAGTAGCGCACGATCTGCTTGCAACATACGAAGCGCGGAAATTTTGTAACCCTTGGCTTCGATACGAGCAATGACTTCGCCGACCAGGCCGCGCGCAACGCCATCTGGCTTTACTAGGACGAGTGTCTTTTCGGTGCTCACTGGTGCAGTCTATTAGGGGTTTGGAGGCTGCGAAGCCATGAGCGCTGCCCGGGCTGCCTCACCCTTACGACCCACGACAATGGCGGCGATCCAGAGTGCGCCAAAAAGCGCCCCTACAAAGGCCATAGAAGGCACAACGACTGCATATCCAATCATCGCTATTTGCAAGAGTGATCCCAAAACCCAACCAATTCGTTTCTTGAGAAGCCCTGGGGTGAGCAACATCAATAGCGCAATAACAGCTCCAACAATAATTGCAGAGGATCCGTGATTATCTTTCGCCAGCAGCATGGCAAATCCCATAATGAAGAATTCCATGATGAGAACAGATGATGCGAGCATGCGCATTACTGTGCCTCCTTTGCGAACTTCTTACGGATTATCGAACGTGATTCTCCCACTGATACGACTGAGCCCGTAATTAGAATTCCTAGAGTTTCATCACTTAAGGGTCTCACCGAGTCCTTGACGGCTTTATCTATCGCCTCAGCTAAGTTTGAAGCAGAGAAAGTTCTTTCATGGCCGAAGATTTCAATCGCAATCTTTTCCAATTCTTCCAGTTTCATCGCACGCGGAGATGAATTAGCCGTGACTATGATCGAATCCATCACCTGCTCTAACTCGAGCAGAATGCCACGTACATCTTTGTCACCCATAGGTGCAAAGATTCCGATAACTTCATCAAAGGTAAATTCGCTCTGAATTGTCTCAGCGATGGCTGCTGCCCCATGAGGGTTATGAGCAGCATCAATGATGATGGTTGGATCGCGATGGACTACTTCGCATCGACCAGGTGACTTCACATTGGCAAATCCCGCTCGAATCGCCTCAATATCGAGATCTTGATCTCCGAAGAATGCTTCTACAGCAACGAGCGCTGCTGCTGCGTTAGATGCCTGATGCTTACCGTGCAGTGGAATGAATATGTCGGAATAAGTTTCTTTAATCCCTTGAATGGTCACCAGTTGTCCGCCCACTGCAACGGCACGTGAGAGGACAGAATACTCAACGCCCTCGCGAGCAATATCTGCACCCACTGCTGCTGCTTGCTTCAAGAGTTCGACGGCACTTTCTGGCTCTTGTTGCGCCATCACAACAAATCCAGATTCCTTGATAATTCCGGCTTTCGTCTGAGCGATTTCAGCAAGTGTTTCACCTAGGTATTCCGTGTGATCAAGACCTATAGGCATTATTACCGACACATCAGCATCGACAACATTAGTGGCATCCCATTGCCCACCCATGCCAACCTCAATTACGCCAACATCTATGGGGTGCTCAGCAAACGCTACAAAGGCTAACGCTGTTATTGCTTCAAAGAACGATATCGGATTATCGAATTTTGAATCCATCAGCTCAAGGTAGGCAGCGATGTCGTTGTAAGCAAAAATAATTTCACTCGGAGAAATTGGTTCACCATTGATTGCGATGCGTTCTAGAAAACTTTCTAGATGGGGACTAGTAAATCTTCCGGTTCGTAGTCCCATCTCAAAGAGCAGCGAATCAATCATTCGAGATGTTGACGTTTTTCCATTGGTGCCGCCGATATGAATTGTTGGGTAGGTAAGTTGTGGCGATCCCAAGATATCAACCAGCTCTGCAATTCGTTCGAGAGTGGGTTCAATTCGAGTTTCTGGCCAACGCTTTAGTAGCGCCTCTTCAATGGCGGCTATACGGGCCGCGTCATCTGCTGAAAAAATCGCCATTTACTTCAGCGCAGCAAGTTGTGCGGTGATGCGCTCGATGTCGGCGCTGGTTGCAGCAAGGCGCTCTTTGATTTCAGCTACTACAGCTGCTGGCGCTTTCGCCATAAAGCCCTCGTTATTGAGTTTCACTTCAGCAGTCTTTAAATCCTTCTGTGCAGTTGCTAAATCTTTTTCAAGACGAGCGCGTTCTGCAACTACATCGACTGCGCCAGATAGATCAAGTTCTACTTTCATGGCTCCAATTTCAACAGATGCACTGGGTGTAAAGTCGGTCAGTTCAAGCTTTAACAAGAATGCCATTGCTGATGAGTACGCAGTTACATCAGCAGGCGCAATGATGCGGCCGGGAATCTTCTGGCTGGGCTTAACGCCTTGATCATTTCGGAAGCGACGTACCTCAGTAATAATCTTTTGAAGTTCTGCGATAAGCAGTTCAGATTTCTTATCAAGATGGCCAGGATCGGCAATCGGCCAGGAAGCCGTGACAAGGGTTTTCTGGCCAGTCAAAGTTGTCCAGAGAGTTTCAGTAATAAACGGCATTACTGGATGCAGGAGACGGAAAAGTGTGTCTAGAACATGTCCAAGCACACGCTGAGAAGCGGCTGCATTCCCGGAGGCAAATGCTTCCTTAGAAAGCTCGAGATACCAATCGCAGAGATCATCCCAAGCAAAGTGATAAATAGTTTCGCAGGCGCGTGCAAATTCATAGCTTTCAAGCAGCGCGGTGTATTCAGTTGTTGTTTCACTTAGGCGAGAAAGGATCCATGAATCAATCGCCGAGAGCGAGCTCTGTGCAGGAAGTAGGCCGTCGGTTGTTGCCCCATTCATCATGGCAAAGCGAGTTGCATTCCAGAGTTTTGTTGCAAAATTTCGTGAACCAGCAATCCAATCTTCGGCAAGCGCTTGGTCTTTTCCTGGATTAGAGCCGCGCGCCAAGGTGAAGCGAAGCGCATCTGCCCCGTATTTATCTATAAACTCCAGCGGGTCAACAACATTGCCGCGTGATTTTGACATTTTCTTTCCAAATTGATCCCGTACAAGGCCATGTAGGACGATGGTGTGAAATGGTGGAATGCCATCCATAGCAAAGAGACCAAAGAGCATCATGCGCGCTACCCAGAAGAACAAGATGTCATAGCCAGTAACAAGAACGCTCGTTGGATAAAACTTCTTTACATCCGCAGTCTCATTTGGCCAGCCTAAAGTTGAAAATGGCCAGAGCGCAGAAGAGAACCAGGTATCGAGAACATCAGGATCTTGCGTATATCCCGCAGGAGCTTTTTCGCCAGGGCCAACCACTATTGTTTCGCCATTAGGCCCATACCAAACGGGAATACGGTGCCCCCACCACAGTTGGCGAGAGATGCACCAGTCATGCATGTTATCTACCCATTCAAAATAACGAGGCGCTAACTCTTCTGGTTCAATCTTGACGCGACCATCGCGAACTGCATCGCCTGCTGCTTTTGCTAATGGTGCAACTTTTACAAACCATTGCTTTGATAGTCGTGGCTCAACAGTTGTATCGCAACGAGAACAGTGGCCAACAGCGTGAATGTAGGGGCGCTTTTCAGCAACAATGCGACCCATCTCTTTGAGCTTTGCAACAACTGCAACGCGCGCTTCAAAACGGTCCATGCCATCAAATTCGGTGCCCGTTCCGGCCATAACGCCGTGCTCGTTCATAATCACTACGAAAGGTACGTTGTGGCGCATCGCCATCTCAAAGTCATTTGGATCATGCGCTGCAGTCACCTTCACAGCACCTGTACCGAATTCGGGGTCTACGAGTTCATCAGCAATGATTGGAATCATGCGATTTACTAGCGGGAGTAAGACTTCTGTGCCGATCATGTGCTTGTATCGAGGATCGTCAGGGTGGACTGCTACTGCGCCATCACCCATCATGGTTTCCGCTCGAGTTGTTGCCACGACGATGCTCTTTTCTCCGTCACCGTAGCGCACTTGAACGAACTCGCCTTCATCATCATGGTGCTCAACTTCAATATCAGAGAGCGCAGTAAGGCAACGTGGACACCAGTTAATGATGCGTTCAGCTCTATAAATAAGGCCTTGATCAAAGAGTTTCTTAAAAATTGTTAGGACTGCAGCCGAAAGGTTTTCATCCATCGTGAATGCTTCGCGAGACCAGTCAACTGAGTCCCCCAGACGTTTCATCTGGCCCAGTATTTGCCCGCCTGATTCGGCTTTCCATTCCCAGACTTTTTTTACAAAATCTTCACGGCCTAAGTCGTGACGAGATAAACCTTGTGCCGCAAGCTGCTTTTCGACAACGTTCTGTGTCGCAATTCCTGCGTGATCCATTCCCGGCAGCCAAAGCGCCTCAAAACCTTGCATACGCTTCAAGCGAGTGAGGCAATCCTGCAAAGTTTGATCTAAGGCATGGCCAATATGAAGATTACCGGTGACGTTTGGTGGCGGAATAACAATCGTGAATGGTTCTTTGGGTGAATTAGCATCAGCCGTGAAATAACCAGCTTCAATCCACTTCTTATAAAGCGGGCCTTCAATATCGCCAGGAACAAATGACGGCGCGAGTTCGCGCTGATTGGAAGACATAGACCCGATTCTAGTTTACTTTTTAAGCGCTTTTCTCCTCAGAGGACTTCTCGCGACGAGAAGCGCGCTTAGGAATATCACCAGCTCGATTGACCAGCGTTGGTGCTGCGCCATCTTCGATACAAGCCTTTTCAATAACAACCTTTGCAATGTCTGATCGACTTGGCACTTCATACATCACGCTAAGAAGTACCGATTCCATGATTGCTCGGAGTCCGCGTGCACCCGTGCCACGCTTGAGCGCTAGATCCGCAATCGCTTCAAGTGATTCAGGGGTGAACTCAAGTTGCACGTCATCTAAATCAAAGAGCTTTTGATATTGCTTTACAAGTGCATTTTTAGGTTCAGTCAAAATCTGCATGAGAGCAGGCTTATCAAGTTGTTCCACACTAGTGAGCACAGGGAGTCGGCCAATAAATTCAGGAATCATTCCAAATTTAAGGAGATCTTCAGGCATCACATCAGCGAAGATATCTTTACGGTTCTTATCCTCTGCAGTTTGCAGTTCTGCACCGAATCCAACTCCAGATGAACCGCTGCGCGCTTCAATGATTTTATCGAGACCAGCAAATGCACCACCGACGATGAAGAGAACATTGGTTGTATCAATTTGTATAAATTCCTGATGTGGATGCTTGCGTCCACCTTGTGGCGGAACAGATGCGACTGTTCCCTCGATAATTTTTAGAAGCGCTTGCTGAACGCCTTCGCCAGAGACATCGCGTGTAATTGATGGATTCTCTGCTTTTCGCGCAACCTTATCGATTTCATCAATATAGATGATTCCAGTCTCTGCTTTCTTGACATCATAATCCGCAGCTTGCAAAAGCTTAAGAAGAATGTTTTCAACATCTTCACCAACATAACCAGCTTCGGTAAGCGCTGTTGCATCAGCAATCGCAAATGGGACATTCAGCATACGTGCCAAAGTTTGCGCCATGAGAGTCTTACCGCAGCCAGTTGGACCTAAGAGAAGAATATTTGACTTTGCAAGTTCGATGCCATCGTCACCGCGTGTATCGCCAGATTGCACGCGCTTGTAGTGGTTGTAAACAGCGACAGAAAGCGACTTCTTTGCGCGATTTTGTCCGATCACATATTGATCGAGAAATTCAAAGATAGCCTGTGGTTTAGGGAGTTCACTTAGGCCAAGCGATGCCGCCTCAGAAAGTTCTTCGACGATGATTTCGTTGCAAAGTTCGATGCACTCGTCGCAGATATAAACACCAGGACCTGCAATTAACTTCTTTACCTGCTTCTGGGTCTTTCCGCAGAAAGAGCACTTAAGGAGGTCATTCGCTTCACCTATACGTGTAGACATGGGTAAAGAATAGTTTTTACGCTGAATAAATGTGCGCTAAATCCGCCTTATTTGTGTTCGCCCATAGAAGAATCACGCGTTTTTGGCGAGTATGCAGGCAGGCCAGATTTCATCTCTTTAACGCCCGGTACAAGGAGCACGACCGCACAAATCAGAAGATGGAAAATAGAGATTCCAATTAAGAGAGGTCTTTCGCCGAGTAAATCCGCCATTGGTCCAGCAAGGGCCATACCCAACGGGAGTAGCCCCACCGTTCCCATGTAATCAATACTGAAAACACGTGCTTGATATTCGGCGGGTACTTCGCGTTGGACCGTGGTGAACCAGAAAGCTTCCCACGGACCGACGGAAAAGCCTGCCAAGAAATATGCAAGGAAGATGAGTTCTCGCGAAGAAGGAAATGCCAGAGCGAGTGGAGCGAATATGAAGAGCCCCCAGACAACTACCGCCACTAAGCCTGGGTTCTTGATCTTTAACTTTATGCTGATGATTGCAGATATCAAACCGCCAGCGCTAAAGAGCGCTGCGGCCGTTGCATAGACAGCAGCGGTGCCAAAGTCTCGCTTGGTGATGACGGGAAGCAGAACATTTTCAACGCCAACAACCATCAGTAATTGGAAAGTTGCCATGACAATCATCGCGGCGATCCACTTGTAGTACCAGACAACCCGTAAACCTTCTTTTACTTCATGGAAGAACTTTTCAGGTTCACGTTCTGCGATGTTCTCTCTATTTTCTGTAACCCGAAAGAGCATCGCTGCACCAAGTAGAAAGAAGATTGAAGTGGCGATGTATGTAACGTGTGTACCAAAAGAGACAATTAAGACTCCTGCGATACCGGGTCCGGCGATAGTCGCGCCCTTAGTTGCAATTCCTCTCATGACATTGCCAGCGGGTAGCAGGTGATCAGGCAAGATGCTCGGCATAATCGCGCCAACTGCAGGTCCACCAAATGCATCACTAACGCCCATTAAGAAAACAATTGAGCCAAGAATCCAAAAAGAGATGGATTCAGGTTCTGCGAAGATCACAATGCTGCCTATAACGGCTCGGAAGCCATCAGCGACAATCAACACTGTTCTGCGTGGCAAGCGATCTGCCCAGACACCACCAACTGGTGCAAAGAGCACACCCGCAACTATTCGTACGCCCAAGATAAGGCCAAGAATTGTTGCGCTTCCACCGGCATCAAGCACTGAAATTGCCAGAGCAATTGGAAAAGCTGTCATCGCCACAATAGTTAAAACTGTGGAGATCCAAAGGTTTCTATACGAACGATTGGCAAAGAGAGAGCCCGGTTCGAAATATTTTTTCAACATTTCTCGCCGGGCTCACTTTCTAAGTTTTTTATGCAGAAGGCTTGGCCTTTCGTGATGCCATAACCTTATCGATTAATCCGTACTCAACTGCTTCTGCAGCGGTAAGAATTTTATCGCGCTCAATATCGGCGCCAATCTGCTCGACTGAACGATTGGAATGCTTTGCCAGCATTGTTTCGAGAAGTCCGCGCATGCGCATAATTTCTCGAGCCTGGATTTCAATATCCGATGCTTGTCCGCCACCTTCAGAAGATGGTTGGTGAATCAAGATTCGAGAATGCTCGAGTCCGTAACGCTTTCCCTTAGTTCCACCAGCAAGAATGATCGCTGCAGCAGATGCTGCTTGTCCAAGGCAGATAGTGGTGATATCCGGGCGTACAAATTGCATCGTGTCATAAATTGCGGTCAGCGCCGTGAATGAGCCTCCAGGAGAGTTGATGTAGATCGAAATATCTCGATCTGGATCCATGGATTCGAGAGTTAGCAACTGTGCCATCACGTCATTTGCAACAGTGTCATCAATCGCCTGGCCCAAAAAGATGATGCGCTCTTCGAAGAGCTTTGTATATGGATCAAGTCGCTTATAACCGTAAGCTGTTTTTTCTTCGATGGTTGGAAGAACGTAGCGGTTTGTAATTTCTTGAATGTGCTTCATTACTTCTTACCTCCCGCGATTTGGCCTTCATTTGAAGCGATGTGATCGATAAATCCATAAGCAAGGGCATCCTTGGCATTAAACCAATTGTCGCGATCGGAATCAGCAATGATCTTCTCAAGTGGTTGGCCTGTGTGCTTGGCGTTGAGTTCAGACATAGTCTGCTTTGTGATTGCCATCTGTTCTGCCTGAATACGAATATCTGTTGCAGTTCCGCCGATTCCACCAAGTGGCTGATGCATCAAAATACGAGCATGTGGTGTTGCATAGCGTTTGCCAGGAGCGCCAGCTGTAAGAAGGAACTGACCCATTGAAGCAGCCATTCCCATCGCAACTGTTGCAACATCGTTCTTGATGTAATGCATAGTGTCGTAAATCGCCATTCCTGCGGTCACAGAACCACCAGGTGAATTGATGTAGAGGTAGATATCTTTTTCTGGATCTTCGGCAGCGAGAAGCAACATCTGAGCACATATAGCGTTAGCCATTTCGTCTCTTACTTCGCCGGCAAGAAAGATGATGCGCTCGCGGAGCAAACGGCTATAAATCTGGTCATTAAGCCCAGCAAGCTCAGTTCCAGCCGAGCGAGCAACAGGTGTGTTATCCAGTGGGTTAATAAAATCCACAGTTCATCCTTCCGATCGTTTTCTTCAGTAGTGACCTTAACAACCACGGCAGCAAAATGCTTCCCAAATTGGGGAGATTGCCCCTAAAAGAGGCGATGTTCGCTTACGGCTAAAGGCTATTGCGCGTTAGATTGCGCAGCTTCGTCAGCGGCCTGAACTTCTGCAGGCTGCGCTGGTCGAAGCGCTTCAAGGTCAACCTTGTTACCTGATTTGTCGACAACGGTTACTCGTCCCAAGACTGCAGCAAGCGCCTTTGCGCGAGTTACTTCGGCAACAACTTGGCTGATCTGACCAGCTTTCTGAAGTTCTTGCGCAAATTGCTCGGGACCCATGCCGTAACGCTGTGACATGCGGATGAGATATTCAGTCAACTCAATTTCATTAACCTGAATATCTTCAGCCTTAATAATCGAGTCAAAGAGGAAATCAGATTTAATAGATGAGCGAACTTGGCCATCCACCTCAGCACGGTGTTCGGCATCATCCTGACGACCTTCACCTTCTAGGTGGGCGTTCACTTCATCAAGAACGATGTCATCAGGCACTGGAATATCAAGGTCGGCTAGGAGCTTCTCAACGAGAAGATCACGGGCTTGGGCGCCTTGTTCAAGAGTCTTGATTCGCTTTAAACGTTCGGCAAAATCAGCACGAAGATCCACGACTGTATCAAATTCAGATGCCAACTTTGCAAAAGAGTCATCAAGCGCAGGCAGTTCGCGCTCTTTCACTGCCTTGACCACGATTTCAACATCTCCGGTTTCACCTTCTTGCTGGCCAACCAACTGAGTTGTAAAGGTTTTGGTGTCGCCTGTGTTCATTCCGACGAGGGCTTCATCGAGACCGTCAATCATGCGATTTGAACCAACTTCATAAGAGATTTCATTGGCCTTACCGCCATCAACTTCAGCCCCGTCAATGCGGGCCGTGAGATCGATGGTTACAAAATCACCTGTCTTCGCAGCACGCTCGACTGTATGGAGAGTTCCAAAGCGAGCGCGAAGTTCGTCAATTTGCTCATCGATATCTGTATCGGCGACTACGACATCATCAACGGTAATTGTGATTTTCGAAAAATCTGGAAGGGAAACTTCAGGTCGGACGTTTACTTCGATAGAGAAGCTGAGTTTTTCCTTATCAACGAATTCTTTTACATCAACTGTTGGGCGACCCACTACGAGCACTTCGTTCTCGCGAGCAGCTGCCACATAGAAATCCTGAATTGCTTCGTTGATAGCTTCATCAAGGACCACCCCGCGACCAACGCGCTGGTCGATCATCGCATTTGGCACTTTGCCCTTACGGAATCCTGGAATGTTTACGGTAGCAGCGACCTTCTTGTAGGCAGCATCGACATACTTTCCGAGCTCGCCGTAAGGAACTTCGACATCTAAACGAACGCGAGTTGGAGAAAGTGTCTCGACCGTGCTTTTCACGAAGTGCTCCTAATTGGTAAATGCAGCTACACATCTAGATAAGTGAAACTGGTCGGGGCGGGGAGATTCGAACTCCCGATCTCCTGCTCCCAAAG
>JACCEC010924932.1_pt1 | contig 31831 bp, 35 predicted proteins | sample 7450121 | NCBI WGS metagenome assembly JACCEC01 (sample SAMN15323455, study PRJNA562643) | freshwater metagenome | isolation source: river surface water | place: USA:Blue River Watershed | collected 2017-08-18 | reverse complement strand
TGTCTTTAATATAATTATTTGCCATAAGATGCTCCTAAGTTTAAGTTATTGTACATGTTTATTTAGATTTGTCAAGTTTTTTATGCAAGTTTTTTTAGAAACTAAAGAATTCTTGAAGTGCTTCACTCTCTTTTGTTTGAGATAGGTCCCAACCCATTTGTCCGAGAACGTTCTCAATCTTTTTATCCAACACAGCTTCTTCCATGCCAGCGTCATCGAATGGTAGATCTTTGAACCATTGTGGTAGGTTCAGTTCATCAGTTGGATAAGCAATACTGCTATAGCCCATTGGATTGTTACGCAAGCGACAAACAATAACTTTCATCCCATCAGTAATGCTCATACTATAATTGTCGCCAAATGCTTTTTTGATATCATTCCAATTAATACTTGCTCTCACGTGACCTGGAATCATGCTGCTACCAGCTTCATCCTTTAGTGCGTCTAATTTATATAGCTTCATATTTTCGGTCTTACGAGTTTTATGAAGTTTTTCTGTATAGTTGGTTAAGTTGTTAACACGCTTGGGCATACCTTTCTTCCAAGAATCCAAACTTTGGAAATTCTTTTTGAATTCACGTACCTTAGCAATAACTTCCTTTTCAGGTACACCACTAAGTGCATCATTAAGAACTTCTTCGAGGAAGTCCTGCACAAACTCTGGCGTATCACTGCGCTTGATTTCCATGCCCATGATCTTTAGCTTACCACCTTCTGGTTGGTAACCTTCAATATCGAGACACTTGATAGCATAACGCTTCTTAGTAATGAACAGTCCTGAACGACCAACTACTTCTCGTCCTGCTTTTAGAACCTTACCGTTTTCATAAGGCACATTGAATTCTGTTTTTAGAAAACCGGGGAAGCCATCACTAACAGTGTCACTGATATGATCATAGAGTTTAACAGCACTGTCTAGGTCAAGTTCACTGCCTTCCGGAAGTGCAGGCACTGCGGTAAAGTACACAGAGTCAGTGTCGCCATAAATGATACAGTCACCTACGTGATCAAACTTTCCAGTAAGTAGCTCATTAGTTTTACCTGCCATGAAACGTGTAATACGGCGTCCAGTTAGTGTTGTACTTTGACCAATGCGCTTATCGAAGAAGCGGCAACCTGGATTTAGAATAGCGCCATACAAGCTGTTCAAGTTAATCTTCTTAACCAGCTGTCGCTTGTCCCAGAACGCCTTTTCTTCTGGTGTAGTAGCGTCTTTCTTTTTAGCCTGTAGTTCTTTACGTTCACTGTACCAACGCTCTAGCAAACCTGGCACAATGCCTTGGAAGTCAGTTTTAAAGATTGTACCATTGGCACTGATGTTCCAAGGTTGCCCACTGTTAAAAATTAAGTTATATACATCTGCACCGGTAACTTCTACTGATGCACCATCTTCCATGTCCAAGTGCATAATATGGTTAACGTCTTTACTAGCAACAAATTCAAACTCGTTAGTACCAAACTTGCCTAACCAAGCATCAGCAAAACTAGACTTTTCCAATCTAATCTTGTTGTTGATTTCTTCGTCGGTATAGGTTGGTCGCAACTGACCCACAATAGTTTCAGGAGCCATGTTTAGCGCACGGAAAACACTGGGATATAGGCTGTTAATATCCATACTGCCTACCCAATCGTGATAACCTTTCTTTGGAAAAGCAACGTAGGCGCCTGCTGCTTGAGTGTCGCCTCGCTCACCTTTTACTCTATCAGGGACAACAAACCCACGACGATGTGATTCGTTAATAATAGCTTGTTCTGTAGTAGCAACAGCACCCATTGTTGTAGGCAACAGCACAGTATTATCGTGTGCAATGGTGTTAGCAAGATCAATGAACTGTAGTTTTTTATCTAGCTTGTTGAGTAGCACAGTATCCTGAATGTTGTACTCTAAGAACTTTTCAAAATCGTGATTGTAAAGCCTGTCCAGCGAACCTTCGTATGCAACCTTACGTTCACCGATCTCCATTTCACCGATGTAGTCTAGTCGATAGCTGTGGCGTTCTTCGTAGTTGTACTTGCGATACAGTTGCATGTAGTCTAAGTGTACGCGACCGACTAGATCATAGGTTTGTCGCTGACTACCATATGCTTCGTATTCTCGTACAGTGGGCATCTGATCCCACAAGCAAAGTTTACGTAGTTCACTTTTACCTAAAGTCTTAATGATTCGGTTTACAGTATAAGGAATATCATAACCCTCGCTGTTCCAACCGCTTAAAATATCTGCATCTTCAATCAGTGTTAGAAATACTTCTAGCATCTCCTTCTCTGTCTTAAAAAGCAATACTTCAGGTAGATTGCTTGCAATAGACTGTGCTTGCTCCCAAGATAATGTCTTAGGTGGCACCGCTAAACAGATCATTGCATCTTGCCATTGAAGATATACGCCAATTGCAGTAATTGGCATGAATGCTTCCTCGGGATCAGCATAGCCGCGAGCAGGATCGAAGTCCACCTCGATATCGAAAAATGCTGTTTGAAGTTTTGGAGTTTCTGCACTGTTATAGTGCTTGGCGATAGTTTTGTTGATAGGTTTAATATCGCTTTCAAACTTCTTAACGTGACTGTTGATAGCCACGTTCTTTCTGAAGTCTTTGATATTCTTACAACGTACTTCGCTTACTGGATCGCCGTAAATGCTGCGGTGTGATCCTCGGGGATCGGCGATATAAAAATTGTATTCGGGTCTATAGTCTACTAGTACTCGTTTACCTTGCACTCGTTCAACTACGCGAATCAAATCCGCAGACTTGTCGTAGAACGCATCTACATAACTCATATGTGTATCTTTCCTCTAGCATCATTTTAAGGCTGACGCACCACCAAATATATTTAAGATTTTAAAGTGTCTTACCAACAGCTTCTAGGATGGTTTCAAGTTCATCAAACTTGTCACGTTCATCACCTAGTGAAGCCTTGTGTGCAACCTTAATTGCCTTTGTAAGAGTGGCAGGCTTCAAATCCATTTCTTCAGCAATCGCTTTAACAGTATCGCGAAGACCATCCTTAAGAGTATCGATCTCATAGGTTACCTGCATACCTTCTTCAATTAGCCGCTTGAGGCGGGCTTTTTCTTCTGCATTAAATGTACGATTGAACGCCATATTAAATCCTCATGTGTTTTGTGTGTTAATATTTATTTGTATGTCGTTCATTATAGCAGGATTCTGGCTTTTGTCAACTTCTATGTAATAGGAAGTTTTGAATCCTGGCATTTGGTCAAAACTGATTTGTTCTAGTATCCGACGATCTTTAATTTGAATACCACGTTCATCGTAAGCAACAAACTGGTTGCCAATAAAATGAACTTCAACTCTCATTGTTTAGAAAATTTCTTCCCAGTCAATTGAACCAATAGCATCATCATTATCAGCTGAAGCAGCAACAGCAAGGGTATATGTAATTGCTGTATTTGACAAGCCATTTCGTTCTAATTGATAATCAAAGTCATCTGCATTCAGATCAATGGTTTGACCGCTTTGGTTATTGATGCCAACATAGCCGGTAGTTAATGTGCTACCACCACTCATTGTGTTGGCTGTGATATTATATGCTACAAGACTGTCTGCTTCTTCAACCCAACTACCACCTGTGATAGTTGCATTAGCAATTAACTTGTACTGCATCTTACCGTTGTTAGCAACACCTAACATGCTGATGTTTTTAATAACTGCAATTGCATCTAGAGCAGAATCTTTGAGCTTAATTGATACTAAGGGATAGAATGTGCCTGCTGTGGGTAGATTCATAATAGCAGTAACTGGTCTACCAACTGCTCGTTGTTTACCTCGTAGCTGATAACCACCTTCGCTGATAACAGTAGAACAAATCATTTTCATTGAACTACTAGCAACTGTGTTACCTGTATTTTCAATTTGATATCGAATAGGTAAACACGCTGTGGTCATATAAACACTATCTAGCACATTAGCATGTGCAAACGCATGGCATAATATATAGTTTCCATCTATAACAAAACCTGTACGTACAATACCAACACCAAGCCACTCGATATCCATGAAGAAGATCTGCGCTTTGGTGGTGTCCAATGTTATACCACTAGCTGTAGTGCCGTCAAGTCTATCAATATTCCAATCGCTTTGTTCTACAATAGTTTCTTGCACAGAACCATTGATATATGAACGTTTTACGAAACAATTTACACCATCAATATTAGCAAAGTACAATCCATTATAGTCGTTGAAATATCCTGCTCGTTGTGTAAGATTAGTTTGCCCTTCATCCATAACAAATGTAATTAATGTCTGTAAACTTTTTCCTGGTTGGTATGCAAACACACGAAGTGTTTCTCTGGTTACTTTACAACCGCTATCAGTACCTACAATTAATTCTGTACTACTTTCATTTGATAGGTAATTAACACTACTACCTGAACCAGTTATAACTGTAGCAAAAAGGTCATCCCTTTTTGTATATCGTTGCTGTGCATCAAACAGTGTTAACGGTGTTGCTACTCGCAATCTACCAAATGCATCTCGACCGCCATCATTAGTTGATTTACCTGACGAAGTAGTAACACGAACTACTGGTTGGCCAGCAGCATTGTATTCCATTGCATGATGCAAATTACTTAAATGGTCGCCTTGAGGATGGTTGTATGATGTTATAGACATGTTATATCTCTATGCTTGCTTCAAAGTCGAAGTCAAAGTTAAATATTTGTAATAATTCGTTAGAAATAATATCACCGTCATTTGGAGAGATATCGTTGGTTAATAATATTTCATAAACATTTTGGGTTGCACTATCTGGGTCAGTGTAGGCTATTACTTCTACACTGACCACTTCCTCATCTTTGCTTGTATAAGCTGTTACTAATTTAGTCGGCACTACACTTTGAACTACATCATAAAAATCAATTACTTCATCATCAGTGAGTTGATGATTGGTTAGTAGTCTACAAAAATGTTTAATAAATGCCATTTAAATTAATTCCTTAGCTTTTTGACATGTAAGCCTGTGAACCAAAGAATGTAGCAACTACGCCTGCTTGTGCAATATAGAACATGCTCAATAGGTTATCTAATGCTGTTAAGCGATCTACGCTTAGGAAAGGTAAGAATAATGCAATAGTAAATGCTACCATTGACAACATAGCTACCCATGCCATTTGACGAAGTTGGTCTTCTTTTTTATCTTTGTTTTCAAGCTCAATCATCTTTTCAGCTTTTAGCATTTCCTCATCGGATACTATGCCATCGCCGTCAACATCAAATTGATCATATTGTGATCCTGCTTGTAGTCTTTTGCCTGCCATTTTGGACTCCTTATTAAACCCTACGCTTGTATTTATCATTTTAAGTCAATAAAAAACCCCGGTCAAGCCGGGGTTTATAGAGCAATAAGTTTGAAGGTTACTTAGAAATCTTAATCCTATTAATCATAGTTTCCTTAGCATTACTATAATTACTAACAGCTTGACTCTTAACAAAGCCTGTAATGTTAATAATATCGCCAATTTCGCCAACCTTATCAACACTAAAAAATTTGAGGATATGCTTGTCGTCGACACTGCAACTTACTAAGTAAGACATAGTCTTGCCAATAAAACGCAGATTCTCAACTTTAGCAACAAACTCACTACGACTGCCTACGCTACCAATATATTCGCTAGTACGACCTAGTTCTGCTTCCCGGGCAGTCCAAACGTCTGCATCTAGCTTATTTCGATAAACATTTGGCAGGCTAGCCGCAATACCTAGTTGACTTTTATTAACAGTCTCAGAACCAACAAAGTTTAGAACATTAGTTTCAAACTCAGTTAGCTTACGCTCCAGTGCTTTAAAACTAAGTCCCTTAAGATAGTCAATAATTTCTTCAGCCATTTCTGTATCAGCATTAATAACTTCTACTGTTTCGTTGTTACAAAAATGTTGATAAAGAAAATGCACATTAGGCTTTTTATCAACATTTGTGCCAAATCCTACATCACTCTTTTTTACAAATCCGTTGATACGGTCAACTGCACAAGAAACAGTAACTACTTCTTTGGTATTAAAATCAATTAGTGATGACATTGTAAATTTCTTCCCAAGTTTTAGTGATAACAGCATTACCAACATAGTCCATGTTATGACCATGTTCTACTAAAATACCTTTAAACCCAACAGCGATGCCAGCATCAACATTAGAAGGCTTATCTTCAATCCACCAATTACCTTTGTAAGTTTGTGCAAGCTCTGCTAGGATTTCGTCCTTATCAGCACCAGTATCTAGACAGATAACATCAATAAAAGTTTCAGCGCCAAAAATCTTCATCAAGTTACGAGTACGCAACTTCTTGGCGTACGGATCCAAACTTAGCGAAGTAACAGCAAGGAAACGATACTGATGCTTTTCTGCTAGCAACTTTACATAGTACTGTGCGTCGCGCACCGGAGGTAAAAAGCCAATTGCGGCGCTTTCATTAAAACGTCGAATAAAATTATCACCTTCTTGATCATACGACAGTCCGTAGCGATCTCTGATTTTATACATCTTTTTATAGCCTTCAACAGGCTTATATCCATGATGTTCCATCCAAACAGAAAAACCCTCTTCCCAGTCTAGAAGAACACCATCAACATCAGTTAAAATAATTTTAGTTTTATCATTACGCACTATTAACGACCCCAATCTTTAAAATTACCATCAGCTTCATTATCGCGATAGCCTGCTGTGTAAGCAACAATTTCTTCAGCAGTCATGTCCTCCATCTTTACCTCAGGTGTGCTGTAAGTAGCACCTTGATAATAATGAGGATTAAAAGGGCGACCGTAGTAGCTGTCTGCGCTACCGCGATCATAAGGACCACCATGACGTTTGTCATAATCCATTTTACATACTCCAATAAGATTCAGAACTGGGCGAGCAGTAGTAGGGCGTGTCGTAACGCTCCTGAAAAGTCTTACCGCTTACTGCATTGGTGCGGGTCACCATAGTTTCAATGATGTTGAAAATGTAACCGTCTTTGGTTTTGTAAGTGGGGTAAAGTGCTTGGACTTCACGCTCCATACTAGCACGATCCTTGCGATCGTAATCGTATTTGCCAACCAGGCGCTGACCCATTTTGGTGCGCTTGTCGGTCTTGTAAATTTCAATTGTATACAGCATTCTTCACTCCTTATTTCTCATCCTACTTATATAGTATAGCAGATTTAGCCTTAGTGTCAACCAGTTTTTTACGGCAAAAATCTGTTGTAAATCAACAACTTACTTACATTCTTTATTTTATTCGTCCCTAAATTTTTCCAAATAAATAGTAGTATGCAAACTGGAACAAATACATTTAATTCTTATCCTATTTTCCCTGATTGGGTTTTTGAGGGGAAACTAGAACTCGACGATAATAAAGTAAATGCTGTAATCGCAGATATTCAAATTAATAAAAATTCTAATAATTATCATGAAACTGATTTTGGGTGGACAACAAATAAATCAGTGTTAATGGGTCAAAATGTTTTGAACTTAAATCGACTATTAGGTACAATGTTTGTCGATAAAATTACAAGTCATTTTAGAATAAGCATGGAAGGTAGAAACATTGAAATCTGCGATAGCTGGTTTTACGGTATAAAACAAAATTTTTATATTCCTTTAGATCTACACAGGCACAGATGGTATCATAGTGTAATATTTTTAAACTGTGATGAAAATAGTAGCAGCTTATATTTTAGTATGCAGGGCCCTAAATTATATTGTAGTCCTCCAGGAATTCAAAATTACGATCATATAATAAAGCCAGAAAAAAATAAGATAATATTTTTTCCTGCTCATATACCGTGGGGATTTACACCAAATAAATCATCAAACCCAACAATAGTGTTTTGTAATAGTTTTGTGAATAAGAAGATGTAAGATGCATTTAATATTAACAAATTATAGATCAGGTTCCTCAACATTTGGTAAGGATTGGGCTAGAGAATTAGGTGTACCTTTTATTGGTGATGTTTTTGGCGAACAAAGTAATTATGATGAAGAATTTAAAAAAGATTTTTTAAATAAAGTTTTAAACGGTTTACCAATTAACGGAGTAGTAAAAATATATCCTTTAGACATTATAAACTTAAAACATATAGATAGTGCAGAGTTATTAGAAAAACTTATATATAAATCTAAAGGTGTTGTGATACTATCTAAGAAAAATTTCGATGATATCCTATTAAGCTATTTAAAATCAGAGCTTTTAAAAAACTGCATCAACATACCATATAATGAAGCTTTCACTATTACTTATCCTTTTGATAAAGTTCCTAGACTGCTGTATAGAAAGGTTTTTTATAATGTGCTTGATAATAGTATTCAACTTGCAAAAATTAGGCACATATTTAAAGAAAAAATTAGAGTGCTTTGGTATGATGATATCTTTGAAAAAGAAAGCAAACTTAATAGAAATGTTATAATAGGCGAAGATCTACCATCAAATAATATAAACATAGAAAAAATGTTTTATTCGTTTGAACCTAAATTACTGCCATTACCAAAATAAAAGGAAGGGGCCTTTCGACCCCTTCCCAAACTTCCCATCCCGAAAGTTTAAACTATTACACGTACTTATAGTGTACGCTTACAGTCATGCTACCTGCTGTAGTTGTAGCTGCGGTTGAACCATCGCTCTGCTTGAACTGTACAACAACACCAGCGTTACTGGTTAATGATGTGTCACCGTCTAGCTCAACAATGTATGTACCTGCTGTTGATGCATCAGCATCATCGGCTGCTACTAGGGTTGAACCACTACCACCATTTTCCTTAACTAGGATATGGTTGAAGCTACCACCGCTAAATGCTGTACCTACTTTGACAACAATCTTATCAGCATAGTATGTACGACCAGCTACGTTTGGCACTGTACCAACTGTGAAGCTTGTTGCACTGCTATTAGCTGTGAATGTGCTACGTAATAGTAAGCCATCACCTGAGTTATTAGCAACATAATCAATAACGGCTGCTGTTGTTGGAACAGTTGTATCGTTATCGTTATTACCAATACCAGCAGCTTCTGTTATGAAAGTTGTGATACTTGTGTTGCCATCAGTTAGTGAAGTAAATTCTACTGTACCGCCTGTTACGTCACCGGTTAAATTACCTGTTACGTTACCTGTTAAGTCACCAGTTACGTTACCTGTTACGTTACCTGTTACGTTACCTGTTAAGTCACCAGTTACGTTACCTGTTACGTTACCAGTTACGTTGCCAGTTAAGTTACCTGTAACATCACCAGTTACGTTACCAGTTACGTTGCCTGTTAGGTCGCCAGTGAATGCATCTGCAACAACTGTTTCCGCACCAAAGTTCCATTCGTTACTTGGTGTATAAACAATCTGCTTCATGCTACCACCAACGTTAGCTTCAAAGCCTACGTTAGCACCAGTTGTACCATTGCTGTTTACACGGAATACTGCATCAGCAGTTTGAACTGTTGTTGAATCAACAATTGTTTGTGTACCTTGAACAGTTAGGTTACCAGTAATGATTGCATCACCTGTAACAGTTACTTGACTTGATGTAATATCGTCTGAAGTAAATGTACCAGTTACGCTTAAGTTAGCAATTGTAGCACCATCAACGATAGCAACTTCAATTTGATTGTTGCTAATTGTTGTTGCAATTTGGCCGCTAGCACCAATTACGGTTAGTGTTTCACCGCCGTTAACAACATCTACGTTACCACTGTCACCAGAAATACTGAAGTTTGTTGAGATTGCAATGTTACTTGCTGCGGTAATACGACCTTGTGCATCAACTGTAAACTGAGGAATATTAGTTGAATCACCATATGTTCCTGCTGTTACCGCTGTGTTATCAAGATCAACTGTTAGTGTTTGGCCACTTACACTTGTACTTAGACCTGTACCACCAGCAATTGTTAATGTCTGGCTGTCTAGATCAACACTATCACTACCAGTATCACCAGCAAAATCAAGTGCTGATGCACCTAGTTGTGAGTCAACATAAGCCTTAACACTTTGTTGTGTTGGAATCAATACATTGCTATCGCTGGCCATATTGTCTTCATCAACAAAGCCTGTGATTGTGATTGAACCGTCAGTTAATGAACCAAAGCTAACTGTACCAGTTGCTGTAATGTCGGCACCTGAAACGTTGCCAGTAGCTGAAATATCGCCAGTTGCTGTTACGTCAACTACTGATAAGTCACCGCCTGTTAATGTAGCTGTACCGTCAGTTAAGCTACCACCTTGTAGCGCACCACTGAATGTACCATTAACTGCACCTGTTACGTTACCAGCTGAAATTGTAGCTGTGCCATCTGTTAAGCTAGCACCAGTTACTGTACCGCTTGCTGTAACATCAACGCCTGAGAAGTCGCCACCTGTAATTGTAGCTGTACCATCAGTTAGTGTGCTAGCAGAAACGTTACCTGTTGCAGTAACATCTGTTAGTGAAATACTTGCATCTAGATCAACTGTTACTGTGTCTCCACTTACACTAGTTGTGATGTTTGTACCACCAGCAACTGTTGCTGTTTCACCACCATCAATTGTGCTGTTGCCGGTATCGCCTGCTAGTGTCCAGCTTGTTGAAATGCTTACATTGCTAGCCGCAGTAATACGACCTTGTGCATCAACAGTGAATGTTGGAATTTCTGTAGCACTACCATAGTTACCTGCTGTAACTGCGGTATTGTCTAGATCAATTGTACCACTAGTATATGTTAAGCCTGTACCACCAACTAGGTATGCATCCATTGCACTGTTTGCACGAGCTGTTGTGAAGTACTGGTTTATTGAACCTTCAGCTAAATCATCTGTATCGTGATTAGCAATGCTGGAAACTGTACCAGTTACGTTACCAGTTACATCACCAGTTAGGTTACCTGTTACGTTACCTGTTAAATCGCCTACTAAGCCACCTGAAGTTGCAATTGGTGCACTGAATTCCCAATTGTTTGAAACTGGGTTGTACAGAATGCTTTCAATGTTACCACCAACGTTTGCTTCAAGACCAGCACTTACTACGTTACCGTCGCTGTTAACGCGAATTACTGCATCGCCTGTGCTTACTGTTGTTGATTCAACAATAGTTTGCACGCCCTGAACAGTTAAGTTACCTGTGATGATAGCATCACCATCAACTGTTACTGAGCTTGATGTAATATCGTCTGAAGTAAATGTACCTGTTACTGTTAGGTTAGCAATACTTGCGCCATCAACAATAGCAACTGTTACAGTGTTGTTAGTGATAGCTGTTGAAAGCTGACCACTAGCACCTGTAATAGTAAGTGTTTCGCCACCATTAACTACATCTACGTTACCGCTGTCACCAGCGATGCTGAAGTTTGTTGCAATAGCAATATTGCTTACCGCTGTAACACGACCTTTACTGTCAACAGTAAATTGTGGGATGTTTGTAGCATCGCCATATGTGCCAGCTGTTACCGCAGTGTTTGCTAGTGTCAGAGCAATGTTTGCACTATCACCGGCTGCTGTAAATGTTGCTGTACCTGTTGCATCACTACTGATGTTGATTGTTACTGCGCTGCTTAATGCATCGGCATAATCAGCTGTACCAGTTAAATCACCAGTTACATCACCAGTTAGCATTCCGTTAACTGTTACGTTACTGAATGTTGCTGCGGCCGCTGTGCTACCACCAATTGTAACGCCATCAATGGCGCCACCTGTTAATGCAACGTTGTTAGCGTCCTGCGTTGCAATTGAGCCTAAACCTAAATTAGTTCTTGCGTCTACGTTGTTGTTAGCACCAGTACCACCGTTTGTAACTGATAGTACACCAGATACAAAGCTAGCATTTGCTAGATCAACAGTTGTTGCGCTTGCTACACCGTTTGTGAATAGTAGTAAGCCTGTTGCACTACTAAAATCTTGTCCAGTACCACCGTACTGTGTTCCTACCGCTGTGCCGTTCCATTCACCTGATGTAACTGTACCAAATCGAACGTCTTCGAGTGTGGAACCGTTACTTTGGGTAAAATCAAAGCGATTATTAGCCGCGTCGTACTTTAAACGACCACCGCTTTTACCCATCTGAACGTCAGCTGCAAGACCTTTGATACCAAAGTTCTTAATGTCAGCCATTAGAGTTTCTCCTAATAATACGTATTATATTAACGACTGGAAATCGTTACTGATATTTATCAGAAAATGGTATTTTTATACGTATGTGAGCTTAACTGTAACGTTTCCGGATGTGGCTCTATAATGGTTGCAACGAACACGAATTTGTAGGTCTTGACTGCTACTTGCGGGATACACATACTCAGGATGTACAATAAAATCGACCGTTGAATCAGTTAAGTCGTTACTAACATCATCTACGAACATGTCCTGATCGGATACTGTGCCAACTTCAATGTTTGGTAAAACATTACCAGTATATCCACTAAATGCTGTATGAATTTCCATACTTACAGAAACAATCTTACGTCCCGGACTTATATTACCTAGGGTTTGTGTTGTGCTATTACCAAAACCTACTGCGGGCATAGTAAATGTTGTAGTCATTGTTTTAGCATCAACTGTTGAGCTATCTTTATTGCCTAACATCTCCCATGCACTGCCTGTATATAGGTATAAGCCCCATTCGCCGTCGCCTTTGTTAACTACATAGGCTTGGTCTCCGGCTGCTGGTTGTAGTGCATCACGTGCAGAAGTATTAGCAACAACTGTGGTGCCGCCTGTACGTACACCTTGTTCAATGTTCATTGCTAGAGGTAAGCTACCAGTATGACCGCTGAAGATACCTGTTTGATCTTGCCAAAGTGTACTGTCTTCGTAGATTAAAATTTCGCCGCCATTACTGCGAGTTAAACGAATCTTTGACGCATTAGTTGCGGCTGTGCTTGCTGGCAAGCCTGAAATGTTGCTAGGACCAACAAAGAAGTAGCCGCCGCCTTCAGCATTGCCGTTGGTAATTGTAATAGCATTACCATTTAATTCTGTTAGTGTTAATACTGTTGCTGTGGCACTAACAACTAAGTTAGCAATGTTTGCTGCTGCAATATCAACTGCCATATCCTGCGGAGTACTAACTGTAGCATACACACTACCGTTCGCATTAAAATTAACTAATGTATTTCCACTGCCAGTATTGAAGTAAGCACTGAAAGGAGTATAGCCGCCAACTAGACCATAAACTGCTTCTACCTCATTACTAACAATTGTGTTCTCCAAAGGCAATGCTTCTGCTACAACTTGTGTATTTGAAGTTTGTGTATTAATTAAACTTACAATTTCGGTTACGTTTGCATTACCACTAGCACCAGATAGCGTTACACTATAACCATTGATACTGATAGCATATCCATCTGTGATTTGCGGATTACCTTTGTCGCCTGTTAGTATAGTTGGCTCAGCACTTTGAATATTTAAGAAAGCAACTTTACCTGTTGATGTGGTAACATTAGTAAGCAAACCATTTGTATCAACATAAATGTATTCGCCTTGAGAACCAGGAATATTTGGGTCAAAGTCAATGATTCTATTATTAGGTAGAATCATAAAGTAGTTTGGTCCGGGGCCGCTCTCTGTAACAACACCAACCATTCTATCTGCGGTTAGTGCATTAGCTTTTACAAACCCGGTTTCTGTTACTGCAATAACATCGCCCTTAACGAAACCGTGATTAGTTTTTTCTAGCACATAGTTAACCTGAGGATTCAAATATTGGAATCGACTCATTACAGTTGGATAGAACGAAGTGGTAACTGAAGTTGGCAGTGGGTCCAACATTGGATATCCATTTTCGTTTAGTGTAAATATTACTGCGGCGCCAGTACCAAAGATTCCGTTACCTGTGGTAATAGCAAAGGTATTATAGCGTAACCAATCTTCTACTACGCAGGTTACACTAGTTCTTGTTTTTGCACTAATACTAATAATCTTTAAGCACTTACCATCTGTTGCGCCGGCGATCCAATCGCCTACTTGTACGTCTAGACCATTATATTGAAAGTCGTCTCGGGTTAAGTGACTGCCGTGATTTTGTGCAGTTACGCTAAATGTAATCTCCCAACGATAGTATTTTTTACTGGGAGACCCTTCATACCATAAATCGCCACTACCATTAGCAAAAGGCCAATACTCAGTACCGGCAATAGAACTAACACTGACGCCCAGTACTTTGTTTGGATAATTTAATCTAATCTGGTTTGATCTATAAGATAGTGACATTTACTAATCCTTAATCATACATTACAAACTGAATCCAAGCATGTGTAGTAGTACCAAAGCCACCTCTACTTGCGCCTGTTTCAGCTTCACGTAATCTTAATTTAACTACAACTTGACTTGCACCGTTGAATAGTGTCGGGCTTCCGCTTGAGCCACCAGCCGGCACTTCTCTGTAACCCATTGAAGTTTCCATTGGTACAATTTGATATTTGTTATTTGTGTAATCGTAACCATAGAACATAACTGATGCAGGTGGGAAGAAATATGTTCCGCTAGCAAATGTAATTGTACATTCACCGCCCGATGAGCTATTAATTGTTACGTTGCTGATACCTGCACTTAGGTTAGCTGTACCTGCAAGTGCGCCGGAGCTGTTATAGTTAAGTTTAAATCGTTCAACAGATGCACCACTGCTTCCACCACCGCCACCGGTAATAGTTGCTTCTGTTACACCGGTAACACGACCATACTGGTCAATAGTAACTCTTGCACTCTTTGTAGCACTACCATATGTGCCAGCAGTTACACCGCTGTTAGCAAGACTGATTGTTACGTCGCCACTTGCACCGCCACCTGCTAATCCCGTGCCTGCTGTTACACCAGTAATGTCGCCACTAGCACCGCCGCCTGAAATAGCAATACTTGTTACGCCTGTTACTCTACCATAAGTGTCAACAGTGATCTGAGGAACGGTTGTAGCGTTGCCATATGTACCAGCAGTTACAACACCGCTGGTTAGCGCAATATTATCTGCGTTAACTGTAATACCAGCGCCAGCACCAATGTCTAGTGATAGTGAACCGGATGAGCCGCCACCTACCAAACCATTACCTGCTGTGACCGCAGTTATTGTTCCAACCCCACCACTTACATTTGCCGGTGTAAAGGTGAATACACCAGTTGTATTATTATAGCTTAAGCTACCATTACCACTTGGACTTGCAGTAGTAACACTTATATTAGAAAGCTGAATTCCGGCGGCACCATCTGCACCACGGACATTGCCTGCATTAATAGTTGACGCATTACTTAGAGTAATTACTAAATTGCCACTACCATTAACTGTAGCAGAACTAATGCTTACACCATCATTACCTGCTGTACCTTGTGGGCCTTTAATATTACCAACGTCTTGAGTTGAAGTATTTGAATAGTTTAGTACTAAGTTGCTGCCAACTAGACTTACGCTAGTAATACCTACGCCATTTGTACCCGCGTTACCTTGCGGGCCGATTGGACCTTTAACATTTCCAGAATCAATAGTTGTGCTGTCGTTTAATGTAATAATTAAATTGCCACTGCCATTAACTACCGCTGTGCTAATACCTGCGTTACCGTCACCCTGTAGACCTTGTGGACCTTGTGGACCTTGTACGTTACCGGCATTAATAGTTGCGCTATTACTTAATGTAATAATTAGGTTTGCGCCAGTAACAGTAGCACTACTTACGCTAACACCGTTAGTACCATTAGTACCTGCTGCGCCACGTACATTGCCTACATCGACTGTACTTGCATCACTCAGCGTTAATATTAAATTACCGCTGCCGTTAACAGTACCGCTGGTTACACTTTTACCGTCTACGCCTGCATTACCTTGAATGCCTTGCTGCCCAATAATGCTACTAAGATTAACGTTTGATCCATCATATACTAAGTAGGTGTTACCAACAACACTCATTGTTGGTCTATTTGTTAAATCTGTATAACTACCACTAAATGCTACACTTGATAACGTAGCATTACTGTTTGCTAAGGCATTAGCAATTTCATTTAATGTATCTAATGCAGCAGGAGCACCATTAAGTACATCTGCGATTTCGTTATCAACATATGCCTTCATTTGTGTATTAGCTAAAGCTACATCACTAACGAATGCAACCACACCACTATTTGTTTCAATAGTAGTATTACCAAAAGATAAATTTGAACCATCATAAGTGATGTCTAAACCACCTAATAAGATACTATTACCACTTAGATATAAATCTCTGAATCTATTTGTAGCATTACCTAAATCATAGGTAACATTTGCCGATGGAATAATACTTGTAGATACTTGACCGTTAAGCAGTGCTAGAACATTACTGTTGCCGTAATTGCCGCTAGAGTTAGCGAGGCCTGCATCAACATAAGCCTTCATGTTTGTATTAGCTGTGTTGACGTAAGTCTGTGTAGCATAACTATTTGTTGATAGATAAGATGCTACATTACTGTCACCATAATTTCCTGCAACACTGTTTAGAATTGATGTTAGGTTTACTGAACTATTACTGCCGCTTATAGTAATAACATTACCAGATAAACTTAATGTTTGGCTATCTGTATTGTCTTTTAATACACTTAAGTCAACACTGTTGCCGCCGCTGATACTTAAACTATAAGTAGATGAGTTCCAACTCAGCGACTGTGTTGCACTTGCTTGCACATTAGCAGGTGTAAATGTAAACACACCTGCGTTGTTATAAACTAAACTACCATTGCCGCTTGGTGCGGCTGTAACAACACTGAAATCGGTAAGGTCAACGTTACTTCCGCCACCGCCACCAGACATATTACCAGCTTCAAATTTACTAGTAGAACTGTTCCAAATTAGTACTTGACCGTTAACAATACCACTAGCATCAACATCGTTTAAATCTGATAAATTAATTGCACTTGCGACAGTGCTGGTGTCCATACTGAAAGTAATTCTATCAGCATTTGCCTGAGTGGTAATAGACATGCCAGGACCAGCAACGAATGTTAATGTATCAGCAGGCTGTTCAGCACCAACAGTAGTCTGACCAGCTACAACGATATTTGCAAAACCTAGAGTAGATCCTGATCCGCTTCCACCTGTACCAGAAATTTCAACTAAGTCAACGTTTTGAATTCGACCATAACTGTCAACTGTAATTTGTGGTAAATGAGTAGTGTTACCGTAAGTGGCTGCTGTTACACCTGTAGCTACAAGATCAATTACAGCGTTTGAATTATTGCCAGTGCCGCCTGTTACACGAATCTGACCGCTTGTTCCTAGAACATTACCAACAAATGGATTTGTAATTGTTACAGCTTGAGTAGCTGTTAAAAGAGTAGGAGTTACACCAGTAACTTGCCCTTTATTGTTAATTGTTAATACTGGAACATGGCTAGCATTACCCCAAGTGCCAGAAACACCAGCTATATCAGTGATATAAACACCGTTGGCGTTTGAAGTGAGTCCGCCGCCAGAGCCGGCAACTACGTTAAGTGTTAGTGCATTTTTGTTTAAACCATTACCAGCACTGTAAACGTCCATTGTGCCAGGGCGCCATTTGCCTGCACCTGCACTGTAAATTAACGCTTGGCCGCCACTGGGTGCGTATGCTAAGTTTGCTTGTACATCAGTTAAATCATTTAATTCAACGAAGCCAAAAACTAGAGAATTAGCATCAGCATTTACTCGTACGAATCTAGATCCTGATGAGGTATAATCTGAAGGGGTATCGTTTAATTCAATAAAGGTGTTTGCCATCTGCCATCCTATCAGCAAAGTAATCTAGCTGTTTATTACAACTATTTATCACTTTTAGCTTGATAGAATAACTCGGCTAATTTGTCCATATGAACCGTCGTATGTAACGCCGTCACCTACGTGCTCACGATCCATGTAAATACGAACAAAAGTAAAATTTCCACTGAATGTATATGCTTCTGAAAGATCAGCAGGATTATTTGCGTTAAACTGAATATAACCGCCCGGATTCCAAGAGCCGCCACTGGTTGTTGTAGGAACGATATCAAACCAATCTGAGCTTGAAGGTTCTAAACTTAGTGTTCCTTGAATACGCAACCTACCGACATATTGATTATAAGTTATCTGAACAGTGTGAAATCCATCAGTATAGCCATAGAAACTATCACCCTTAACAGTTTCACTATATTTGTTCATATCTGTGCCGCTAGCACTCATTATTGTAACACTTCTACGATTAATTGGCATAGTTATTCCTAGTAGCTATTTCAATATATTTATCACTTAGCTGTTTAGGATAGCTCGTGTAATTAACATAGTATGTTTTGGGTAGCTTAAACGCAAAAAAGGTAGAATGTTAATGAATTCATCAAACTTACAATAAATTGTGGTTGTGAATCTACCTGTCCAATGTTTTGGTATATGCGTGTTAATATTTTCCTTGATGAATTCTATAAAAGAACGAATTTCAGCAGCATCTTCTTCGTTTTCATGACTATTAATTCTATTAAAACTTCCAATGGCAAAAGATTTTCTATACTTTATAGGTAACCAAGTTTCAATTTTACAATCATAAATACCATACCAAAGACGATCCTTACCTTGGCACTTATAATTACTTGAGAACAATAATTCTAGGTGTTCTTTAGAAATTGGACCGTGAACTTGATGCAGAGTGTTTTTATATGCTGCTAGCGTAAGCAACAGATCTTTATAGTCCTTAATAAAAAGACTTGGTCTTTCAGTAGAAATTAATTGTCGAGTTGGGTGGGTCAATACATCTTCTGTAAAGTCTGTTAACTCAAACTTAAAATTTAAAATTTGTTCTCTGTAATTTTTATTTGCATCAAAATCTAAATTAAAAACTACTTTGTAAGGATAGCGCCCAAAATAAATACTATTAGAAGGCAGCAAGTCAATCCCTACTGCCTTCTTTTTAAGTATCTTAACTTCTGACTGAGAAATTGTAGGTACTGTTTTCTTCATTATAATTTACCTCTACTGTGCAGTCAGTAAGATTATCAAATAAGATTTTCCTACTGAGAGGTTTCTTGATCTTTTCCTCAAACACACGCTTAAGTGGTCGTGCGCCCATACTAGGCTCATAACCATCTGTTGCAAGTTGTTGGCGACAAATTTCTGTAATTGAAATACGAACACTGCTATCATTATTGCTCAACAATTTATTAGTATCAAGTACTAGACGATCAACAATCTTTAGCATCATTGTCTTATCTAACTTGCTAAACTCTACTACAGCATCAAGGCGGTTGCGGAACTCTGGCGTAAAGAAGTTTTCAATAGCTTTGTTGATCTCGCCGGCTTTAACACTGTCGCCAAAACCAATCTTACGCTTCTCAGCATTAGCAGCACCTAAGTTTGATGTCATAATAAGGATGACGTTAGTGAAGTCAACTGTCTTTCCTGTGGCACTAGTTAATCGTCCATCATCCATAACCTGTAGCAGTACTTGTAGCACCTCTGGTGCTGCCTTTTCAACTTCGTCTAAGAGTAGCACACAGTTGGGGCTGTCTTCAACGGCAGCAATCAGCTGACCTTGTCCCATTTTGCCTTCAGCATGGCCTACATATCCTGGAGGTGCACCTATTAACTTTGCTACACTGTGACGCTCCTGATACTCGCTCATATCAAACTTAACCAGCTTGGCTTGTAATTCGTTTGACAACGAACGTGCTGTTTCTGTTTTACCTGTGCCTGTTGGGCCTACAAACAAGAAGCTTCCAATTGGCTTGTTAGGTTCACGTAGTCCGCTCTTGCTAACAAGAATTGCTTCTACAATCTTATCAACTGCTTCGTCCTGCCCGTATACTGTATTCTTAATACGCCCATCTAGATTTTTGTAACCTGTTGTGCTTTCAGTATCAATCACGTCGACACCAATCTTACTTGTCTTAGCAACAACATTTACAATGTCCTTAAGTGCTACTACCTTTTCTCCACGTAGCTTAACGGCCGCGCCGGCTGCGTCAACAGCATCTAAAGCCTTGTCTGGAAAGTACTTGGTCTTTACATAACGGTCAACAAGCTCAACACTCTTTTCTAGAATCTTATCGTCATACTCAACGCCGTGGAAGGTCTCGTAATGTTCTTTGAGACCTTTAACAATTAACTTAGTATCTTCTACTGATGTTTGTTCAATGTCTAGTCGAGCAAATCGGCGCATCAATGCACGATCCTTCTCGAAACTATCAGCAAATTCATCCGGTGTAGTTGCACCAATAGTTAGCAAGCGCCCTTTGCCTAGAACAGGCTTAATCAAGTTAGCAACATCAACACTACTACCGCCTGCACTACCTGCACCCATAATCATATGGATTTCGTCAATGAACAAAATAGTGTTTGGATTTGATTCTAGTGTTTGAAGTACACCTTTGATACGTTCTTCAAAATCGCCGCGATAACGTGTACCGGCTAGCAGGTTACCAATGTCTAGGCTATACACAATCTTGTTCTTAAGAATATCAGGAACATCGCCTTCGACAATCTTTTTAGCAAGTCCTTCTGCTATAGCAGTCTTACCTGTACCTGGTTCACCTACCAATACGCAGTTGTTCTTCTTACGACGAGCAAGAATATGAATTAGATCGCTTACTTCTTCGTGACGGCCGATCAGAGGGTCAATTTTACTATTCTTTGCTTCTTCGTTGAGATTAGTTGTATACTCTTGTAGGAGTTCTGTATTTTCGGTTGATCTAGACTTTTGATCGATAAAGTCAACAATAACATTTCTAGATAAACCGTTGATCTCACAAAAATAACGAGCATGACAATTATCTTCAGTAAGAATACTAATTAACAAATCAAGTGGTGTTAGTGTATCCTTACTGGCAAACAGGACTTGAGCTAACGCACGTTGGAATACCCTATCGATGCTAGTTGTTTTTTTAGGAGAACCCTTAGGACCATTTTTACTTACTAATCCGTTTGATTCATCATTTAAATAGTTTGATAAATCTTTAGAAATCTGATTATGGTCAACGCCAAGCGATTCGCATATCGAAATTATGTCACTGTTTTCAAAAATTGACAATGTTAAATGTTCTAAACAAATATACTCGTGTCCTTTATTATTAGCTAGACTAGAAGCATTGTGAAGAATTCTTTCAACTGCTTTATTATCACTCATTAATTTTTACCTATCTTATTGTTAATTTTATTTAAAGTTTCAACATCATTTTCATCTGTTATCTTTGGAATATTAACACTAATTATCGCATAAAAGTCACCATATTTTCTTGTTGTTGAATCAGGCATTCCTAAATTTTTCATTCTTAGTTTAGAACCATTTTGAGTTCCGGCTGGTACAGTTAAACGTAATAGTTTGCCTGATACATGTAATAAATCAATTTCTGTACCTATCATTGCATCTATAGCATTGATATCGAATCGTTGAAATAAGTCTATGCCATCTACTGCCATATTAGATGGTGCTTCAACAAACACACGGACAACAAGATCGCCCGGAGTCATATCTTTATATCTAGCTGGACCTTTGCCTTTTATTCTTAGCTTTGTACCCGATCTCACACCAGGATTTATATAAATTACTTCTCTTGTATAACCAACATCTATAACAACGTCAGTTCCATTGTATGCCTGTTCCAAGGTGATAGTTATATCGGTTATACCGTCGGGATTTCTATTAGCATAAGAATGTTGTCTATGTTGATTAAAGAAATGAGTAAAAACATCACCGAAGTCAGCTGACTCGTTATTCCAGTTAAAACCTGATTCGGTGGCGTTATGCTGTTGTTTATTTGGATTAGTTATAGCATCATACGCTTCGCTGATTTTTTTAAACTCAGCTTCGTCACCACCTCGATCTGGGTGGTGTTTCATTGCTAATTTTCTATAGGCTGATTTAATTTCCTCTGGTGAAGAATTTCTATTAACGCCTAAGATTTCATAATAATCCATGAATTCATTATACAACTTATTTTACAGTTTGTCAACGATCAAACGTAGGATTGAATAAGTTTGAATGAAAAAATGGCTGGCTCATTGACTCAGGATCGTGATGGCCTATAACTGCTTTTACTTCAGGTACATAGTGCATTAGTAAATTTTCAATTCCGTACTTGAGAGTCATACTGCTTCCGGCACATCCGCTGCACGATCCACTAAGCATAAGCTCAACATAACCGTTGTCCATGTCGAAGTCAATAAACTTAACAATACCACCATGTTGGTCCACCATTGGAGCTACTTTTTCTTCTAGCTGCTCAACAATAGATGCTACTATTTCTTCTTTAGTTCTCATTTTTTATATTTGTTAGCTAAGTTGTTTGCCGCGGCAATTTCTTTGAGACGTTCATCGGCTTCTTTTCTAGCCAGCTTTGCACGTTCAACAGCAAGCGATTGATTTTTTGCAACTACCCTTGCTAAGAATTCGCGCTCGTTTCTAATAAGAGCTTCCCACTTAGCAATCTCGTTTTCAGACTCAGAAATTAATCTCTGAGTATCCATAAACATCAATTTAAGACTATTTGCTGCTTTTTGTTCAAACAGTTCAAAAAACCATTTACGCATTCGTTTATTTTCCTTTGCCGGTAACTGAATCGTGTATTTCTTTTTGGCTCTTATACCAATCGATCCACGCTTCAACTTTTGCTCTGCACTCGTGGTATTGACCATAATTTGTAACAACTGTTTTGAGCATTTCGCTTAGTTGTTCTTCGTTAGGTTTTACCTGTTCGAGGTCCTTACATGTAATTAGCAGACTTTCAGGTGCGGCAGGAAATTTCATGGCAACAGGAACCTTTGTTGCACATCCAGACATAATAACTAACATTGGAATCAGTAGTAGTTTTTTCATTTTGGATCCTTCTTATCTGCGTCTGGTGCAGATTTTACAATTGGGTAAACAGAAGCGCCGTTAAGTATTTCTGCAACTCTAGGATCAAGTTTGCATTGACCATTTACTTCCTTAGCTACTTCAATAATTTTGTCTTGATACACAATTTGGTTATCTCTGATAACTTGTGTTTGATACTTAACACGCTCTTCGATAACAGTATTAACTGCTGCGCTCTTTTCTTCAGCTATAGCAATCTTTTGCTCGTATTCTTTAATTAGTTTTTGATAATGGTCATTGATACTTGCACCGCCGTACATATAAATTCCTAGTACAGCCATTATAACACTAAGGGGTTTAATAAAGAATGCGTAGGCTTTAAAGGGAGGGAGCCTACCTAATATGCCTGCTGCAAAGAAAAGTGCGACACCAACAACAGCTAGTATTAGCCAAAATGTTGCAGGTATTTTTCCAATAATCCAAAAGAATAACCACATCATCATGGCTCAATCACTCCTGTCCTGTGTATTCGATAATTTACCTTTCGGTTAAATTAAATTGCTTTAGCAATAAGAATGTTATCTTGCTTTGAAGGATTATAGATAACAACATACTGATCAATTGGCAGTGCAGCCATCTCACCAAGCATGCCTTTTAATTTACCAAATAGCACCTTATCGAAATCAAATTTAATAGCACTTTCTTGTATGCCGTGCTTGAGCATTACTTCACTACTTGGGCCAAAATCTACTAGCTCAAGTGCAATAACATTGCGTGAGTCTTGCAGTACAAGACGGCCTTCATTGACGCCTGCCTGTAGTAGATTACTGTCCCTTAGAAATTCTAAAATTTTATTACTTGCATCTTGCGCTGCTGCTTCTTGTGCAAGACGTTTCTCTTCTTCTAAACGTTCTGCTTCTTCGACTGCACGTTTAGCTTCAAACTCATCTCGAGTCATATAGTTGTTTGGGTCAGTGATAATATACTGATAAATTTCATCTTCAGCTAAAGGAAGATAGTCATCATTTAGATAAGTTTTAGCTTCCCAGCGTAACTTACCTGCTAAACGTTCTGTATCTCTTACTAATGTATTAATTGATTCAACCACTGATTCATTTCGGTCCATTTCAACAAACACCATGTAATAACCATCATCATTTGGATTCGGGCTTACTTCGATATCTCTGATGCTAACTGTTGAGCCATTCAAGAACCCGTATAAATCATCACCTACATTACTTTCAGTGACTTGGAACCCTAATACAAGCACATCTTTCGCATCACCTGTTTTAGGTTCAAATTCATCAATGCTAAGTTTTTTTAGCACTACATTTTTTAAATCACCTTCTTTAAGAGACATTAGAATGCTCCTTGTTCAGGTTGTTGTTCAGGTGGTAATACCATTTGCTGTGATTGAATATCTGTTTCAGTGTTTGTATCCTCTGTATCAACATAGGAATCTTCGTCAGCTTCAATTACAGCGGTTGAAAATTCATCTACATACTTACGAGGAATTTTTAATTCAACTACCCAAACTGGTTCGCTCTTTGTTTTTGTTTTAAATCTCTGAGAACCATCTGGTCTTATGCTGATTGTTAAATCGTCAAAACTTTTAACTTTTACAGGAGTTAGTAGCGTATCTTTCTTAAACTCTACCATGCACTGACGTGCTAAGAGTCTTTTTGCGCCCTCAGGATCAGGCATGTCATTGTAAGGGTAAAGTAGCTTTACATTTACCCAGTGGCGCTCTAGAGTAGGGCCTTCTAGTACTTCGCCTTTTTTCCAGTTAGCGTAGGCATAAAGATCACAGCTATCTAATACTTTTTCCACTTCTAGCAACATATCTAGAAGGGTGTTAGTTTCACTGATCTTCTTAATCTGGTCGTTAACCATCTTAACTGATATAGTCATAACATTCTCCTGTTACAACTATTTATCAGTTTAATGCTTATATAATACAGGCCAATTGAGCTTAAAAAAGGATAGTGCTGTTTCGTCAGCAAAATACAGAAAAGTTCTGTATCCGTCATGGGTATTTACGTACCAAGCCCACTTATCGTTAGCTAAATGGGCTTGATCTGTAACTTGTAATTGTTCCCAATACATAGTTTCAACACTAGGGCCAAAGTTATCCCAGCACCACTGCCGTAGCATTATAAAGTTCGCTGTACGCTCAAACAGTTGCCGATCATTGTGGTGACGTTTAATTTCTACACGATGGCTAAAATGCTGATACCATGTGTTACGTTTGTTGAGCTTTGATACTTTATAATACATCAAACGTTAGAGGGCTTAGTAGTCCAATCCTTGTTTATGTGCGTCTTAATAGTGTGACATAAATGACACAATGTTCTACAGTTTTCGGGTTCGTTGTTAGCATGATTGCCATCGATGTGATCAACTGTTAGTAGCTTATTTTGACAGCGTTTCATGTCAGCTTCGCTTTCAAAATCTTCAACTTTAAACCTAACGGTATCTACATACGGATCATATCCACATTCTTCACATACATGCTTTTTATGGTATGTGTAAACTCTGTCAGAGAACGCATTACCGCTATACTCAACACCTTGAAGTTGATGCTCACGGCATTTAGTATCGCAGTTCGGTCCTTTATACAAACTAATAAGTTCATTACAACCAGGAACATCGCAAGTTATGTTATTTTCAATAATCCTACGACGTTCATGCTTGCTTTTTGGAATGTCGTGAATTGATCTCACCACAGATCATCCTCATGCGGTTTAAATCCATTGTTAGCAAAATATGCAGGTACCTTACGCTTCAGTGTCTTTTGTATCTGTGCATTAAGGAAAGGAATACCGTGTGTCGGTAGCTTCTGCATACTAGGCTCCGGCTTATCAGCGTCCTTAAAATCTTTGTACTTTTCTTCGTGCCAATTCTCATATGCAATTTCCGCCTTAGCCCAGAACGGTCCGCTGGGGGAAAAGTCAGCACGCCAAAACGTAGTAGCCATGTCAGCTAAGTCAAGCATATAGTCTTCGTCTAGCTTAACACCTTCAGTGCGGCACAACATAATCCAGGTTAGCATCATATAGCTTTCCTTCGGCTGGACTGCACGTTGCTGTCGAATAGCTGCCCAATAAATACCGAACAAATGTAGGTCTTCAGCAGTAGCCTTTTCTATTTCGGCTAAACGAGAAATTGCACCAACTTCGTGAGCGTTGTCAAACTTTTCGTGCGTTGCAAATAACTTAAACCGTTCCAACTGCTTTTGCTTTTCATTAGCGTCAACCCACCTTGGATTTTGCGAACCATCCACTCGAACTCCGTACAACATCTGCATCCAGATATCGATCGGATCAAGCGGATTCTTATCTTCGCCGTTCAATCCAACAAAGCCTTCGCGGATTTCTGCTTTTTCAGTAGTTGGATAAATTACGATTGGAATATCAACTTCATCCCAATTTTCACCAAATACATATGTACAGATAATGTACAGCATAATCACAGTATGTTGACCATCCCATGCAGTATAAGTATCTTCTTCAGAAGGGTGAGGGTTAACCTGAATGGGCATAACCTTAGTAGACTTAAAGCCGTCTACCTTATTAATACAGCTATCGATAACAAGGAACCTCTGCATCGTTTTATCAATGCGAATCTTTGAGCCTTTAGCCTTTTGTGCAATACACAACGGGATGTCACTAAAACTCTTCCAATGCGGATTACGGCGCTTAAACTCGCGGCACGCCATCTTAATTTCGATTACTCGATTTTCATCAACGAATTCCTGAAAGCGGGTCGGAACATCAACGTAGTCGCTTTCTGAGTAATTATACCTTGCATTAAACTGGTCAGCATATGATAGAGTCATGGTTAGATCCTATTAATTGTTAATTATACATACATTATATATTGATCTGTCAAAAAGTCAACCATTTTTGATATCTTTCAAAATCAATATGTTAGCTGTTATCATTTTGAGCACCTAGCTAAATAAAAGTGTATGATGTTTAACACTTTATACGACACTCAACTAAACAAGGCGTTAGGAACAGCGGAAAGTGCTGCCTGCGCCTTTTTTATTGACTACACTAAAGGGAGTACCTTAAGATGTCAAGACGCAGAAGAAAAGAACGCGAATATGCGAAAGAGTTTAACCATAAAGGAGACAACCATTTGAGATTAATTGAGGGCGGTGCTGTTACAAAGCCCAGACAGAAAGATGTAAATATTGTACCAAGAAATTTTCACCAAGACGATTTATTGGGTCATCTAGAAGATGACAAAGTTAACATAGTGTTTGCGATTGGTCCAGCAGGAACAGGTAAAACACTAATTTCAACCCTAGCAGGGATTAAAGGATTCAAAAAAGGTTATATCGATAAGTTTGTTCTTACACGACCAGCAGTTAGTGTAGATGAACAACACGGCTTCCTACCAGGAACTCTACAAGAGAAAATGGCGCCGTGGACTAGACCAATCTTTGACATTTTTGAGGAATACTACCACCCAGAGCAAATCGAATATTTGTTAAAAGCAAATAAACTAGAGATTGCACCGCTTGCTTACATGCGCGGTAGAACATTTAAGAACAGTTTTATTATTGCTGACGAAATGCAGAACGCAACTGACAGTCAAATGAAGATGTTGCTAACACGCATTGGCGAAGGCAGTAAGCTAGTAGTAACAGGCGACCTTAACCAACATGATCGCGGTTACGAAAGCAACGGTTTAAAAATGTTCATGGAGCGTTTGATAGACAGAGGTTCACAAAGAATTAAAGTAGTAAACTTTGACCGAGGTGATATTGAGCGTCATCCTGTAGTAGAAGAAGTACTACGCATTTACGGAGAAGAATAACTATTGACTTAAAAATTTAATTTTTTTATCAATATAATTGAAAATATGTCTGTCGGCTGCTTCTAAACCGTAGCCGACAGACTCTTGAGTAATCCACTCCCATCCACAGATTGTTTTCAATCCGTTTGATCCTACATAAGATGCTAACCTTTTAGCTAAAATTCTAGCACTCTCAACGTCGTTGAATTCGTGCCGCCAACTTAAGGTGTCTGGTGTATCCCTACCGGTTACTTCAATTCCGTATAGCTCAGGATTTTTAACAAAATCACTATACTGTGCTTTTGAGTAACCCTCTGGTTTAAATAATGATAATGGTGACGGGATAAGTGCTTTCAGTAGCTTACGTTCGCACACTTCAGCAAAAGTGTCTCGAGTATACTTACTAGGTTCGTACGGTAGACCTATAATGTAACCACTACTGGTCCACCAATGTGGAAAGTCGTCCCTTAAATATTCTAAGAATTGGTAGGCACGTTCTTTTTTGATTCCTTTTCGTATAGACTTACTTGCTTCTGGGTGCAATGTTTCAATGCCAAAATAATGTCCAATATAGCCGCATTGGTCTAAAGCCTCTGCCTGCCATGGTTTAGCCATCATGATATCAAATCTATTATATCCTACAATCTTTGGTTTAAAAGGAAGATCTTTGGTAGCTGCTTGTAGTGTAAATATTTTTTGATCATCTTCGTTGAATGTATCATCAGCTACTGAAAATCTTGTAATACCGTATTTGTTATATGCTTCTAGGAAAAAGGTATGTAGTCGTTCGGCTGCTGAGTCAGATACTTTCTTAGCATTACGAAACTCAAACGAACAAAATGAACAATTAAATTTACAACCCAGTCTGGTTTCAAAAAGTACAATGTCCTTATCAGTTAAACAGTAATCGTCGTAGAGAGTTGGAACAATAGGATCTTCTGTAACAACGCTTGATTTATTATGATAGTAAAGTACACCATCAATTTCTGTAATGTGTTCTGAAGGAACTTCTTTTTCATCAAGCCACTTCTCAAATAAATGTAAACTTCGTCCTTGAAAAATAGCATAGGGCTTGTTTTTCAGATGCTGTCTACTAAGTGGACCACCGATAATTGTTTTTGAATTTGGATATATTTCTTTAATTCGAGCAGCCAAATTTCCTGCAACAGTGTCAGTAGAAATAAAATCAATATCAAATAGTGAGCTTGCAAGAATTAAGGGATTCTTTGCAGAATTTTTAGACAGCCAATCAGATACCGATTCAAATAGTTGATCGGGCTCCCAAAACTCTGTGTAATTAATAACAGTACTAGGTATAGATCTACGAACAAATAATTCATTAATAGCAAAAGGTGCAAGAGGACGTATGACATGTGTACGCTCTCTTACAGGCGCACCTCTTCTTCTATAAGTACTGTTTGTGCATTCTAGTATAACTGCACTATCAAAACCTTGGTGCATCTAATTTTTCATTATCCATTGTTTAACTGTAATTCAATTAATGTAGCACTAAGATTAATCTCGGGGTCGGCGCACAAACTGCTCTTGGCCATGCCATCTCGAATAATCACAATAGCTTGATCCTGCTGTAGCTGACTCTTGCCCCAAAGATCTAAGTTACGATACATGAAGCGATATACCTCATCATATTCCTCCGGGCGAGCTTGGCTTACAATAAGTTCACGTGCTGGTTTGAATTCGCCGTTCTTAAACAAGTCGATAGCACTGAGCATCCAGTCACTCTGATTGCTGTCACCTGCTTGTGGCTTCTGTAGTACACCATCTACTACGTTTTGCTGAACTAGATTGATACATTTACGCAAGTCAGGATAAGTTGCTTGCACATACGTGTCTAATGTTTCTAGGTCAATCTCAACACCTTCTGTTACTGCGATCTCTGCGATACGAGCAGTAAACTCTGTAACGTCTAGCTTTTCAATATGAAAGCCTTGTGTTCTACTGTGCAGTGCAGGAATAACACGTTGCGGATAATTACACGTTAGAATAAAACGACAGCTACTAGCATACATTTCCATTACGCCACGCAGTGCTGCCTGACCGTTAGGAGTAATGTAGTCGGCTTCGTCTAGTAGCACATACTTCATATCACCAAAGGGCATGGTGCTGGCAAAGTTTGTAATCTTATTACGGATAGTATCAACGTTATTTTCGTTAGATGCGTTAATCTCTAAAATATCCATGCTGTTAATACCTAACTCGTTGAGCAGTACTTTTGCTAGCGTGGTCTTACCTGTACCAGGTGCTCCAGAGAACAGCAAATGTGGCAGTGCGCCGTCACTTAGCCAGCCTGCGACCTGTTGCTTTTGCTTTGCGTCTCGAAAGACATAGCTGTTGATATCTGTAGGTCGATATTTTTCTGTCCAAAGCTCTTTCATTAGTAAAATGTCCTCTTTATATATTCTGATAATTTTCTTTTTGTGTTTTCATTAAATGCAAAATTACAACTAATAGAAACACGCTCATCGTCACCAAAAATAGGTAACGTATAATGATTTAGATCTCCAGGAAAAATAATAATATCACATTCCTTAGGCTCATGCACAAATTCACTTTGGCCTACACCATAATTAAGAAGGTGACCATAGTTTAGAACTAATGACCCGGGCTTTCTATTAACATCCTTCCTACTATCATATGGCGATGAATTTTTAATGTTAACTTTAGGGTAAATCACACAAACAACGTCACTGCCATGATGCGTATGTATAGGGTGAAATTCGTGCTGCTTTTGAATATTTACCCAAGCATTTTGTAATGTGATAGAACTTCTAGGTAAGGGAAATAAAGGCTTATAAATTCCTGGTTCACAATTATTAATGTAGTCAATAATATATTCAGATATTAGATTACCTGCCTCACAGTCGTGTAATTCGTCAGTGATTGTTTTTTCGTGATGAACATAGGAAATAAGTTTATTACTAGCACTAGATAAATTATCATCTTTGATAATTTCTAAAAGAATAGAATTTAAACTATTAGAAATAGTTCCTATACCTATACTAGGTCCAAAAGGTGAGATTTTGTTTAACATTAAGTTTTATACAATCTCTTCAATGATACCTAGCACTTCTGCGGTGATCAACAGAACACCTGCTGTAATTACATTCCCGAATACTAGAGCGGTACCTGCCCCAATACGGAATACTGACTTCACAAGACTAACATAGAAATGGCCGCGGCTTGGATCTTTAGCTGCGGGGATAAAAACTTTTTCAGGCATTGCCATAACATACTCCTATAATTAAAACATTATACATGAAATAGCGGTTAATGTCAAACTATTTTCTAACTGATTTGTTATAAGAAACTGCCTGTTTCAGAACACTCAATGAAACTTGTTTTTGTTCTGAATAAGATAATAAACCTGCTGTATCCTTGGGGAAGCAATGACCACCAAAACCAAACTGACCATCTGGTCCAGGTACGCTAAGGTGGCTACCGCCAATTCGTGGATCTCGCTGTAACATATCTGTAAACTGATCCCAAGTAGTACTAGCGTTACTTGCTTGATGCAGTCGGTATAGCTCATTCATAAAAGATACTTTAGTTGCTAGCCAACTGTTAATAGTATATTTGAGTAAACTTGCACTAACGATATCTGTTTTAAAAGTAGGTACTACTTTTACTTTGCTGAATTCAACATAGGCACGTTCAACAATTTCACACTCTTCCCAAACACCACCTAGAATCTGCATTGGTGGATTGATAAAGTCTTGGTGTGCGTTTGCCTCTGTTAAGAATTCTGGATTGTAAACAATGCGTAGATCATACTGCTCAACAAACCTTGTTAAATGATCGGGCGTAATAGTACTCTTAATAACAACCAAACCATCATATGCAAACTTATTAAGTTCGTCAAGTACACTGTCAACAATTGTAACGTTAACAGATCCATCAGCTGATTCAGGAGTAGGTAAACAAATAAATGTTATGTGTGTGTCTGCTTCAACTAATTGTCTCAAAGTTGTTGTAGTCTTTTTTGGGTCTACAACCCACATATCAACGTTTGGCTGATCAAACCCATTGATTACTGCACCACCAACGAAACCGCTACCAATAACACCTAACCGTAAAATCATACCAACTTAGCAACCATACTAAGTGCTTCTAGTGCTTTTGCTGCTTGAACCTTTAATGCTTCTTCTTTGATTTTGCCGGTGAACTTTTCCATATCTAGTAGATCCTCTACTAGTTCGTTATATTCACTTTCTGTAATTTCTTTCTTGGCCAACATGTCCTTATAAGAAAGAATCTTAGTTTTATACTGCTCAGTTAACTGATCTACTTGACTCATTTTTTCATCCTCTTACCAAAAGTTGA
>JACCEC010273323.1_pt1 | contig 31853 bp, 29 predicted proteins | sample 7450121 | NCBI WGS metagenome assembly JACCEC01 (sample SAMN15323455, study PRJNA562643) | freshwater metagenome | isolation source: river surface water | place: USA:Blue River Watershed | collected 2017-08-18 | reverse complement strand
GAAGGCGTGATAAATAAGAATCATACAGGAAATTTGATGGCATTGTGTGAAAAATGTCATCAGGCGATGCATACTCAGGAATCAAAGGTTCAATACAAAACTGTGAAGAAAATAGTGAAAAAGAAAATGACCAATGGATATATGCCCTATGTACAAGGGGAGACCTAAAAATGCAGGAAGGGTTCAAGAATGGGACCTAAAAATGCAGGAAGGGTTTAAGAGTGGGACCTAAAAATACAGGAAGGGTTTAAGGGGAACCTAGGTTCCCCTTGAAAATTGATTCCTTTTTTTGTGTGTTTCCGGTTTGAAAACAAAAACTCAAATAAAATAAAATCGCATAATAATAAAAATGATGTTTGTGGAATCTGCTCAAATTTTGGATAACATATTTGAAAAATCAATGGAATCAATAGAGGAAATCAAAACTCTTCCTGAATTGGATATAAGTGAATCTGCAAATTGGATTAACCGTTCCAGAAATGAATTTGGCAAAAATATTAATAAAAAATTCACTGGACCCACCATTGATTCCAATGTCATAATTCCCAATCGCATCACTGTTGGTGGATATCCTTGCGGAGAAGCGCACAGTAAAAACAATGTCAGCATTCTTAAAACATATGGAGTCACCAAATTCGTCTGTTTGAATGATGAATATGGAACTGCAAAATGTGAAAAATATGATGACAAATTGGAGTCAGACAGTTTCATCCATTTTCCAATGAAAGATATGTATGCCAATACAAATGATATGGAACTATTTAACCTGTGTGAAAAATTGGCAAATATGGTATTGTTGGGTGAACATTTATACATACATTGCGGCGGCGGACACGGCAGAACCGGCATTGTTGTTTCAATTGTTCTTAAATTGTTATACAAGGATTTGGCAGTCGATGACATCTTTAATTACATTCAATATTCGCACGACCAGCGCAAATATCACAGATATGGTGTGTTTATTCATACAAGATATATTTGGGACCCTGTGTTAAGAAGCAAATTTTGCATTGGACAAGTCCCTACCCCGCAAACATCGGAACAACATTATCAAGTAAAACGCGTAATAAGTATGATGTAAACTAGTGATGGTTTACATTGACATAAATCTTATGCGGCAAAAACACAGTTTTTTGTTGAAGATAACAATAGGTTTTCCTTAAAGGGAAAGGTCCAAAGAAAACATTAGGTTTGCCTTAAAGGGAAAGGTCCAAAGGGAACCTTAGATTTTCCTTTAAGGGAAAGGTCCAAAGAAAACATTAGATTTGCCTTAAAGGGAAAGGTCCAAAGAAAACATTAGATTTGCCTTAAAGGAGGGATCCAAAGGGAACCATGGGTTCCCTTTGAAAATTGATTCTTTTTTTGCGCAAATGATGATAAAACAAAAGAATCAAAACATTAACACAACAAAGTATATAAGAAAATGAACGCCCAAGCAAAATATGACATTTACAACGAGTTTGCTCACCTTGTTGGCAAATACAGACTCAGAAAAGAAGAAGGATATGTGTGCAAATCTGTTTATATTCCCACGATGCACATCAAATACACAAATGCGGCAATATGGCATGTGTTTGAAAATATGGGATGCATAGTCACACGAATTGACAATGTGTCGGTCAAAACTAAAGATGGTATATCACCCAATTTCAAATCGGCATTTGTGCATTTTATGACCAATGATGAAACCGATTTCGCCAATTTTAATAATCTGCGAATATATCCTCACGCGGATAACATTCCATATATGAAACGCCACTTTTGGCAACCCAATCCAAAGATTCGCAAAGGTGAATATTGGATGCTCTTACCCAATGCATTAAGTGTGACAAACACGACTCTTACACTTGATGATATTGAGTCTAAGATGCGTGTGTTGGAATCCCAGGTTAAGGGCGATGATGTAGAGGCACTTGCTGCCAACCGCGGGTTTTTACTAGAAATTCGCGATAAACAAAATGGCATTATTCCTTTCGCCAAGGATACACGCATCAATGTGCATCAATTAGCGCGCAACATAGAGTTGATGGAGAAGCGCGTTGCCGAGTCTGCAGAGATCCCTTGCCCTGAAGCATAAACATATAACCTGTATTGAAATATAACCCTGTATTTATTTAATTAATAAAAATCGTATTTTTTTATGTGAATATTCATTCCACACTTTGGGGTGCTTCAAAAAATTGACCCATTTTTTGTTTTTGTTTTCAAAAGGCAAAAACAAAAACATATACAAACAAACAAAGATGCAAACCATAATTGAGGAATTGAGTGCTCCTGTCATACAGATGTTGGCAGAACAGCACGCTAGAAAAATACTAGACTATCATTTGGGAAAATATGAGTTGGAAGAGGGTGAGACCGTTGACGCAGAATGGTCATTGGAAGATATGCAATTGGTGGCAAAAAGAATTATTATTGGAGGAGACGCAACACAGGAACCCATAGTCTCAACTTACGACGAGATCTATGAGGAATAAAATTAGTGCAGCAAATATGCAGTTGTGTATTATGCACTTTTTTATTGCACGTGTTTCCGCACAAGCATTATATTTGTGTCCAATTTGGGTGGTTCGCCCTTTATATACTGTTTGAGCATTGCTTTTCCTGTATTAAGAAGGACTCGTCGCAAATCCTCATTTTGATTGAATTTTGCCATTAAAGCAGCGTGGCGCTCTTTATCGGCGCGACCCCCGTCCAATCCATAAAAATCGGGGTCAATCACTATATTTTTGGGACGCCCCTTGCCTTTTTTATTGCCCGCCTCTATTGCCTTTGACAAATCCTTGGATATTTCACTGTCTGAATCCAACGAAAATAGAGAATAGAAATCGGGATTGCGTTTCTTATATTTCGCGCCTTGATAATAATGTTCTACTGTTTTCCACCGCTTATTATCCAATTTAAATGGTGTTTCATAAGAATCATCCAACATTCGTCGCCATTTTTTCTCTCTTGCCAAATTAAAATAATTAGTAATGGTCGCATCAACCACTTTTTCACCCTTTAGTTCACCCGGCAGTTCGTCCATTGATTTTTCATAAAACAGAAATGTATCTGATGTGTCATACAGGTCACCATTGGTGGGGTTCCAATCATCCGAATCGTCTGATGTTGTATTTCGCATTCCCAATTTGTTTTTGAAATTTCGGAAATCCGCAATTAAAGGAAATGTTCCGCCATTATTTTCCATACATTTGTTCACAATGAGCGTTTTCATATGATACGGCAATTCGCCAAACACAAATATTCGTTTGTGGTCATAAGACACCAATTCATATTTCTTGTTTTTCACAGAATGCGTCATAATAATATAATGACGCGGTTTCGGATTTGTGTAATCACTGTCGCCGTAACATTGCACCACCGCATTTAAATCGGTTTGGTCATATGCATCCTTGTATAATACAATCAACTTGATGTTCAGTTCTTTCTCTATTGTTTCAATGACAAAATCGTCCAAACAAATGTGCGAATTGCGGAGGTCATCGGCAGAACGCATATCCTTCATAAAGTTGTATTTTGTTGCATATTGTTCCACTATTTTCTTTGTGATGGCGAGGTCCTTGTATTTCTCTTTTTGTTCTTCAACCGATTTAATAATTGCCTTGTGGGCATCCTTATTAACGGCAGTTTCAATGCGGACTTTCAAAACACTAATTGATTTTTTGATGTCTCGCATTTCTCTATCAATCCTGGAAATTTCCGATGAGAAAATCAAATATTTGTCCAAACACTTTTCAAAATATTCGTCCGTAATTGCGCCCGAAACCATATTGCGCAACAATGCAATCGTTGTTTTATGACCGATTTGCATATAGGCATCCCTTATCACACAGTAAATGCTGTCGATATTTCCGCATTCGTTTGACACCATTTCGTATTTGTCGTTTTCCATAAATTTCTTCACCCAATTGTGGGCAGGCATCGAGACATACTGTTTCACTAAATTGTTGGCATCGTCTTCAGTCTCTTCTTGCAACAAATCCGGAATATTCTTGTTTGAATCTATCTCAAATATTTTGTGGGTGACAACTGGCGTATTTCCGCCCTTCATTTTGGTAGATACATTTTTGATATTGTCTTTGTCCTCAGCGTCGGCATCGACCTTGACCTCGGCATTTTTTTTTATTTCGGCAATTTTAACATCGGCATCTTTCGCGGCAGCATTGTAATAATAGTCGGGCGAAGACCCCGACCTTTCCAAAAATTTGGGTTTCACAAAAGTGAACAATAGAGGTTCATACTGTTCAATATTGATGTCGCCATCTTCATCTAAACTGGATATTACATCTGTTGATTTCATTTCATACACGCCGATTTTCGATTTAATTGCATTGTTGGCAACCAAATAAATTGGAAAAAAAACAATATTCTTGTTTTGATATGTGTGTTTTTCCTTTCCTAGACCGATCACAACATCCTTGCCAAGGATTTCTATTTCAAACAGCGATGTTGCAAAACCACGGTCTTCTTCATCTATTTTTTTATTTTCCACATAATGCACTGTTTTGTCTATTTGTGAAACTACCATTTTGTTATATATTATTCGCATAAATCCATAATGTTTTGTGCGAATAAGATGCTTATGCACCAATCAAATCCATATATTTGAATTTGGCGCGACTTGATAATCCCGCCTTTTCACCCGTTTTGTATCCAGCAATCGTTTTTAAAGTGTCGACATATTTACTCTTGTCCATCTGTTTTCCTAAACTCGCAGATATCACCACCAGATTCTCTGTAATCTCATCAACCTCCTTTTGCTTGGATTTATTCTCTATTTTGCAAACCACCTGTTGCAGTAGTATGTCAAACAGGGAATCTATACTCGCAATTGTAATATTTGGCATTGCCTCTGTTTTGGCAATCTCGCAAAATACATTGGATGCATTTTTTCTGTTTGAATTGCGCAATGTGAACTCGCAAAACTCGTCATAATTCTCTTCCGATACATCCACTATGTTATTCATTGACTCCATATGTGCTTTGATTTTTTCATCCATAAATTCCTGTATGAGTTGCGGTTGTTTCTCATTGACGATTTTATACACCTTTGCATAAATTGTCGGCAATTTATTTGTGACCGATGTGTTAAATATGACATCAAACATCTTGGTCATCTTCTCCCGCAAATCGTCCTCATCTCCGTCAGTCGTATCCACGATTTCATCTATGTTGGTTTTCAATTCTTCCAATTTGCCGTCAATATTCTTGTCTGACAATTTGTTCATATTGGAACGGATGCCGTCAATTAATGCCTGCGAATTATCAACCATTGAAAATTTCGTAACTTGGAATCCATTTGCCTTGTTTTTCCAATCGGCACCATTTTTGCGCGCTTGCTGTTTAGTGAAATTCGCGCGACCATCATATTCCTTTGGTTTTCCCTTTGCTGCTGCTGCTGTTGCTGCTGTTGCTGATGCTGATGCAGTAAATCCAACATTGGCATTGTATTGATTGACATAGGTGTTTTGAGTGTCATCGGTGCAACCGATTTCTTCACAAATGGTTTTGATGATTGATAACACTTGTGAAGGCAATACATAACCATTGTTGCCATTGTTTTCTAATTCTTCGTATTTCTTATTTACTACAGTTGCCATTTTTAAAGTGATAATATATTTTGTTTTCAATTGTCTAAATCATTTTTGTTTGAAATCAATTTTTCTGTGGAACCTAGGTTCCCCAGGACCCCTCCTATGAATGGAGAACCTAGGTTTCAGGCGCCGAAGGCGCCAATAAGTGGAACAACCTGCGGTTGTTCTCCCCTAAGTGTGCGAAGCACACGTCATTGGCACCGAAGGTGCCAATTTGGACCCCTCCTATGAATGGGGAACCTAGGTTTCAGGCACCTTTGGACTCCATCCTATGTATTGTGACAACTAATTTACACTTGTGCAGATTTGAAATAATTGCAATCAATTTATAAATTTTGCAATTATTTATTGTTCTACAGGTATTTTGCCTTGATTGGGACAACCACGAAAATGTGTAAAATATGATGTATTATATGGATGTTGTGGGGCATAAGTTCCTGACTTGGCATTACAAATAGGACATTTATATATTTTTTTGCCAGAATCGTTATATAAAACTTCTACAATATATGTTCCATCTGATGATTGCACTCCCGATGAATATGCTGGTTTTGCTGGTTCTGACATTAGTTTGTTAACTCTCTCAAATGCAGATTTCACTAACAATGATTCTTCTGCTGAAGGTCTTTTTTCCGATGCTGCTGAAGGTGGTGTTAAAGGCGATGTTAAAAATGATGTTGAAGATGCTGAATTAGACATTGACGATTCTGTATCATAAGGTGGTTCTCGCATTAACAATTCAATTTGTTCTAAATATTTGTCTGATTCTTGTAAATATGCTGCAAATGCCTCATCTGAGTGATCTCTTGACATAGTATTTATAAATATAATTTTTATATCTGGATTTTTACTATTGATATATTTTTTTATATCTGGCAAATGACTAAACCCCATTATAGCAACTACACAATTTACAGTGGGTTTGTCCTGAAAAATACTCAATATATCATCTCCATATTCTTCATTGCAATCACCTTTTTTGTTTCTCATACAAAAAGAAACATTTGAAAATTTTAAGGGTATTTTAGCATCACGAAGAGCATATTGTATCACAAGAAATGCATTAATTGTTTTTTCAGATAACCCATTACTCATAAGTTCTCGTGGCAATTCTGAATACACATGTGCACTATTATTAAATTTGCTATTAACTATATCAATAATATTTTTTTGTTTTTGCACAATATCATTAAATTCCTTAGAATTTGTTAAACTTAATCTAATATGTTTATCTCCAACAAGTATTATTACTTTTTCAGATGCATTTATTTTTTTTAATTCTTCTAATGTGCCACCAATAATTTTCTTGGGTTTTCTTGTTTTGTTTTTTTTGCAATGTTTTTTGCCGCGTTTTGACATTTTGCAAAAATGTCTTTTTCTTGTATCCGAATATTTAACCATTTATATATTTGCTATAGAAAATCTTCTAATATTGGGCGCCGTCGGGGGACATTTTAATCTATAGTTGTTCCACTATAGGTGCAAGACAAGTGCCCTCGAAAAATTGATTCATTTTTTGTCTTTCTTTGGAAAGAAGCAATAATATAACAAAATACACTGAAAACAAATAAGAAGAAAGAAAGAAATCCAGTTTAAAAAAGAATGTCTGCCACTGTCAATACTGTTGTTAAGAAGACTTTTCCTGTTAAGTATATCAAATACTTAAGTTATGGTCTTAAAATTATTAAAGAAATTTACCCAGAAGATTACAAACAAAAGGCGTTTGATTATTTGCATCTGTATGAATCTGTTCCCGATGTTATGAATGATATTGATGCATCTCTTACCTCTGAATTAGAGGAAGAAGTTAAGGAAATTAAGCGCGAGTTTTATTCCAAAGCGCGTAATAAGCGTGCTAAGAGTGCGAAAAAGGAGGTTATTGAAGTTGCTAAGGAACCTGAAGTAGTTGCTGAAAGTATTACTGAAAAATTAGTTGAACTTGCTAATGAACCAACCATTGTTAGAGACCCTGATGCTAAGGAATCCGAAGTAGTTGCCAAGTCAACTAAGAAGCGCGTTACTAAACCTAAGGCAAAAAAGGTTACTGAAGAGGTTACTGAGGTTGCTACTGAGGTTGCTACTGAGGTTACTGAGGTTGCTACTGAGGTTACTGAGGTTGCTACTGTTGCCATTACACCTGAATTCATTGCTGCGGAACTTGCTAAGGTATTTGATCCTTCCGATTCGGAAGAAGAAACTACTAAGGTTGCTAAGGTGACTAAGAAGCGTGTTACTAAACCTAAGGCAAAAAAGGTTACTGAGGTTGCTGAAGTTAATGAGGTTGCTAAGGAATCCGAAGTAGTTGTTGAGGTTGCCACTGAGGTTGCTACTGAGGTTGCTAAGGAATCTGAAGTAGTTGTTGAGGTTGCTAAGGAATCTGAAGTAGTTGTTGAGGTTGCTGAAGTAGTTGTTGAGGTTGCTAAGGTGCCTAAGAAGCGTGTTACTAAACCTAAGGCAAAAAAGGTTACTGAAGAGATTACTGAGGTTACTGAGGTTACTAATGAACTTGAAGCAGAACCCGAAGTAGCAAAATCATCCGATATTGCTCCTTGGTCACTTAAAGCAAAGAATACTGAGGAAGCACAACTTATTAAAAAATGCTTTGGTATTAATGTTCCTCCAGAGAATATTGGAAGAGAATAAATGTATAAAAATGTATAAATGTATAAATGTATAAAATTGTATAAAATTTAATTAATTAAACCGTCGAAGAATTAAAATGGCACTTTGTGAATAACTGCCTTTGGCAGTTACACGTGGAACAATCTGCGATTGTTCTCCCATTTTTTCTTCTAGGTTCGAGACCGATAACCATTTAAAACGGCAGAACAATCTGCGATTGTTCTGCCGTTTTAAATGTTCACCGGTTTAATATTAAACAACACCTGTTTAGGGGTCTTGTTTTTTTTCCTCAGGTATCATTTTTTGCACTATCCACGTGCCAACGCATAACCACATCATATTTATCATATTTCCACTTGTGTAAATTGCCCAACGCATTATTTGACAATGGGGTGCCGGCGCCATAAATATAGATAATATGAATCCACTAATTGTTTTTGGCACACATATTTGTGTGTAAATATGGGGCACCACAAAATGCAATATAACCCACAAACTATAAACGAAAATCGCGCTTTTAATTAATCGTAACATTCTTTTTGTTTCTTTGCACACCACACACATTGTTGCGATCAATTTTTTTTCTTTTTTTCTTTGCCTAGAATAAACAAAGTTATAAAACCATTTAGACAGAATCCAAATAATATATTTATTACATAGAATGACTGAAACACTACAATATGATGAAAATACAGTTTATGCTTCTTGGGAAGATATGCGTCTGCCCGATGAAATTTTGCGCGGAATTTATGCATACGGATTTGAACGCCCAAGTCCCATACAGCAGCGCGCCATCCATCCAATCCAGTGTGGTCGCGAAGTTATTGCCCAGGCCCAATCCGGAACCGGCAAAACTGCCACATTTACCATCGGTTCTTTGTCTCGTCTAAATCCGGCATTAACTGGAACCCAAATTTTAGCACTCGCCCCCACACACGAGTTGGCATCCCAAACTACAACTGTGTTTAATTCTATTGGCACCGGCATTGCGAATTTTTCGGCAAAGACTTATATTGGCGGAACCAATGTCAGAGACGAAATTAATTCTGCCAAAAGATATCCGCCCACAGTTGCTGTAGGATGTCCTGGACGCATTTTGGATTTATTACAAAAAGGCGCATTTGCCATTTCCGATATTCACATTATTATAATTGACGAGGCAGACGAAATGTTATCCCAAGGATTTCAAGACCAAGTTCGCACCATTTTTTCATTATTAAATGAAAATGTGCAAGCACTCATTTTTAGCGCAACTCTCAGCAAAGAAGTGTTGGATATCACACGAAGATTCATAACCGACCCTGTTAGAATCTTAATGGAACCCGAGAAATTGACTTTGGAGGGAATTTCACAATATTATGCTTCTGTCCGCACCGATGATGATAAATACGATTTACTGTTGCAAATTTGTTCTAAAATGGCAATTAACCAATGCATTATTTATTGCAACAGTGTGAATCGTGTTCGCCATTTATACGATTGTATGACTCGCGACGGATTCAGTGTAGTATGCATTCATCGACATTTGACTAAATATGACCGCGAAAATGCTTTCAAACAATTCAAGACAAGTGCTTGCCGGTTTTTAATCTCGTCGGATATTACCGCGCGCGGCATTGATGTCCAACAGGTAAATGTTGTTATCAATTTCGATTTGACGCGAGACCCCAATACTTATTTGCACCGCATTGGGCGTTCTGGACGATGGGGACGAAAGGGCACTGCCATTAATTTTGTCACCTATTATGACACCCAAATCAAAAAGGATTTGGAAAACTACTACAGAATCCAAATCAATCCTTTGCCGAATAACTTATAAACCTTGTGCGCGTTAAATGCTATAATACAAATTCAATCAAATTTATATTATACAAATATGAACCCTGTATTGGACAAAACTTGGTTTAAATTGCCCATTGATTATTTAGAAGAATCGACAATTCACAATTTGTCACCCACAGTTGTTTCTGATTTGGAATTGGCGCCAACTATGTATTCTACTCTATTGCAACCCGAAACAGAACTCACAAGTGCTATGATTGACCGCATAAAAACTTCTTACACAAGCAATCGCGAATATCTGCGCCAAACACAAGATGTCATTATTTCCACACAAATGTGCAAATACAAAAAAGTGTCCGATGAGCAAGCATCAAAACTCCTACATATATGGAGGGACATTTATGAAGTGGAAAATTTCCACGACAGATATGGATATTTGGATTTTGAGCAAATCCGTTTCATAAACAAGACATCCACATTTATGGGATATTGGACAATAATGAATTTGATTTCGCCGGTTTTCTCTATCATTCTGCCTTTTTTATTCATCATTGCACCTTATGTGATTTTGCGCATTCAAAGTGTGCCCATCACTTTTGATACCTACATCAGTATGCTTAAAGACCTCGCCAAATCGCACGCAATCGGCAAAACATTAACCTCGTTTGAGAATTTTTCCATAAACAATTTCATTTATGTTATTTTCACGATTGCGATGTATGGATTGCAGATGTATCAAAACTGCAAACACTGTGTGCGTTTTTACAATAATATTCAAACACTAAATGACCATTTAGTGACAATCAAAGAATTCACTAATTCCTCTATTGCCAACATCGAAACTTTTTTGCAAACCAATAAAACAAAATCCCAATACCAAGCATTTTGTGTTGATGCCTCACAAAAATTACACGCACTAAAAGAATTGCAAAGTGACCTAAGCGATGTTCAAAAAATGGACCCCGGATTATGGAATGTTACCAAAAAAATATTTGATGTCGGTTATCTGCTGAAATCCTATTACTGCATTCACAACATAGATAAATACAAGGATGCTTTCAGTTATGCCATCTCATTTGAAGCATACATTTCCTGTTTGACAGGCATTGCCAATAGAGTTCACACAGGTGTTGTGAATTATGGCATTATTAAGGACTCGGGTCCTACACGGTTTGTAGGGCAGATATATCCTGTGTTGGTCAATTGCGATGCAGTTAAAAACAATTTGTCTTTGGAAAAGAATCTGATTATCACGGGTCCAAACGCATCCGGCAAAACCACGCAATTGAAAACTGCCGCAATTAATATTATTTTCACACAGCAGTTTGGTGTTGGATTCTATGATGCGTGCGAAATGGTACCATACACGCATATTCATTCCTATTTGAATATACCAGACACGAGTGGGCGCGACAGTTTGTTTCAGGCAGAGGCGCGCCGATGCAAAGAAATCATAGATATTATTGATGAACCCTTATTGACTGATGCGCGTCATTTCTGTATTTTTGATGAATTGTTTTCGGGCACAAATGCGGAAGAAGCAACAAGCGCCTCCTATGGATTCCTTAAGTATTTGCAAAAATACGACAATGTCGATTTTATTCTCACTACACATTTTGTCAAATTATGCAAAAAAGTGAAGAAAAACGAGGGCATTAAAATTGCCAATTACAAAATGGACGCAACCCTTGAAAACGGGGGTATCATATTTTCATATAAATTGGTGCGCGGAATCAGCAAAATCAAAGCAGCAAAACTGATTCTTATACAAATGGGATTTCCAACAGAAATCATAGAGAATCTATAAATACATTTTGCCCATTCCCAATCCTTGCACACACATTTTGTGTTTGCCATCTAAATATATTTGGGTGTGTATTTGGCATTGTTCTCTATACCACAATTTCCCCGCCAATTTTTCGCACCAGTAGTTTCCGCGAAATTGAATGAGCATTTGCTCTTCTGGCGACCAATGAGACAAGAATAAATGCGAAAAATCCCAACATTGGTCCAACATTTCGGCATATTTATTATCCAAATATTCCTGTGTGATCTCGCTATAATCGCGTGTGTAAAGAATCGGGGCATTTCCGTATTTTGCTCGGACCAAATAACTATCTTCTACAATGGGTATGCATTTTGCCATCAGTGCTTCATAGTGTCTGTGGCAATCAATGCCGTTCCCTTCGGGACTTATTACAAATTTGTATTTAGGCAATTCTGTAAAATATTTGCCATTCTCTATCGGCAAGTTTTGAAAACCATTGTGGGAAAGTGTTTTTGCAAATTGTGTTCGGTTTAATGATGTTGTGCCGCGGCGTCGTTGGTCGGTTTCGGTGTTAAATGCGCATAATAAAAGCATTTCTTTGTTGATGTTTTCGGCAGAAAATACATCTGGATTGTTTTTGAATTTAGTGAATCCATAACACATTCCGATAGAGGATGATGTAATTCCATCCAATCCATCTGTAGTGGATGCTTGCACAATTATTTGACTGTATGGAAATGCAAATTGTTGCCATTCTCGCAAAGTCATAATATAGGTCATCGTTAAAATATATAGAAATATATGCTGTTTATTTCTATATATGTCCGAAAAATTAGTATTTATTAGTGTGTTTAATTTTGGAGCAATAGAGATGGCAAAAAATCATCTAATATCTTTAAGAAATGCGGGCATTGAAAATCACAGGTCTTATGTGACTGATTCCGAATCATTTGAAATCATTAAATCTCTGGGATATCCTGTGTATTTAATACAAAATGATGATATTGTAAAAGACAAAAGCAATTTTGGAACCATTGAATTTAACAATATATCCTATGTGCGATATCATGTAATATTGCAATTATTTGAGAAAGGATACGATGTGTGGTATATGGATGTAGATACTGTGGTTTTGAAGGATTTAACATATATTTATTTGCAATGCAAAAAAATAAATTCACTGTATACTATTTTTCAAACAGATTTGGTTTCGCCCTGCACAGGATGTATGTTATTAATGAATAAGGGCGCCACAATTGATTTTGTAAAAACCGTTATTTCATATAGAAAAAATGAGGCAAATGACCAAGAAGTAGTTAGACATATTATTAGAAATAATGAGATGTCATTTAACTATGAAGAGTTTAGTACATCAATGTTTCCAAATGGTCTTTTGTATTTTGATGATGAAATTGTGAAATGCGAAGATGTATTTAAAGAAATAAAAGATGCATATGTGTCTATTGAAAACAAAGATACTCATTTTGTGCACGCGAATTGGATTGTGGGGGACGAAAACAAAATTAACGCGCTGAAAAAATATGGTCTATGGTTTATTTAACTTTTGTTTTGTTATAATATAATGTCATTTGTATTTCAGAGAAAAAGAGGTGGTGCAGGCAATGGACGTGTTTTTGCGTTTGCCTCTATTGCTAATCAACCTCACACATTGGAAAATCGTTATGTGCCTGGGTCTGGCGTGGGGGCGCGGTCCATTGCAAATCGTCGCGCTCTTGTGCGAGCAATAACATATAGACCACCTGTTGTGTTATCGGGGTTTCTGTATTCTAAAGACAATGTGACAGATGGCGGATTTACTGTTGGTGCAGCAGTTAATAAAGATATGATTAATGATCTTTACACCATTGAGTTTAATATAGGAAAATACCCTGAATACCCACAATTGTTCTCAGATATGACACCTCTTATCGAAGAAAATATAGAATTAGGTGATAAAAATGAAGAAGACAGATTTATTGCTTCTTATTGGGAAGACCTTGGACAGGATGTATTAGATGAATGGGGATTTTTTTATTTGTATGATGTAAATTCAGGCAAATACTACTTTCCTTTAATAAATCCGCAAAATCAGGGCGATGGTGAATTAAATACACAAGTATTTAATGTTTTTGGACGCACTTTTACGATTACACATGGTTGGGCAGTGCAGGGTATTTTCAAATTTGATATATCGGTTGCCGACAATTTGCCATTTAGATTTGGTGCTTATGGAGACGTGGGGTGGGAAAGTGATAATGACGCAAACGAAAGTTTAACACAAAATTATAATGTTGGCGGACAAAATTTGACATTGTACTACAATAAAGATTACAATGTTGTGGATGCTGATGAATATTTGTATTCTTATTGGATTCCTAAGAAAGTTTCGGAAAATTCCACAAAGACATATAACACATATTATGATGGTGAAGATATGGTAATACTTTCAAAAGATGTTACAACTGGTTTGATAGTGTATTTTGCCAAATTGAATGATGTCAAGGACTGGGTCATTAATGATCTTGGATATTCTGCTTAGACGAGGGGGCATTGCCCCCTCGGCACCCCCTCCATGCTTAGAACGAGGGGGCATTGCCCCCTCGGCACCCCCTCCATGCTTAGAACGAGGGGGCATTGCCCCCCTCGGCACCCCCTCCATGCTTAGAACGAGGGGGCATTAAGCGTCCGAAGAACGCGACGCTCGCCCAAAGAGCGAGACAACCCCTCGGCACCCCCTCCACAAAATGCATTGATAATTGTTTCCCCTCGGTATTTTATAAACCTTTGCACTTTTAAAACGCCGATTATATAACTTGAAATCACCTTCGTGATTTCTTAGATATAAAAGGTGTTTTTATCAGTCGCAAAGTGACAGTTACTTTACACATTCAAAGATGCCGACCTAAAGGTCGGCATTTAAAATGTGCAAAGGTGTAAAAATATATAAATCACATTTATATATTTTACATTATTTCATATTCAATTATTCCCTTTAAAGAACCGGGTAGACACCTTGCATTAAAAGTCCGCATTGCCCTTTGCCTCCATTATAAGGTTTGCCTGTGGCGGGATCATTGCCTCTTCCAATATACATATATCCCTGGTCAGCCCACGAGGTCGACCAACTATTCTTCAAAATATAGTAATCGCCATTGGAAGAAGACCCATATCCAACCAATAAAACACCATGGTCTAAATTAGTTCCACATGAACCAGTGAAAACACCAGACTTGTATAGTTGAAATGATGCCTGGTCTGCCTCTATCGCAATTGAAACAGGTTGCTGTGCAATTGCAGTCATCATAGCACTGTCTGAATTTGCAGCAACACTAACAGGTTTGCTAACATCAGATCCTGATACAATTGAGCAAGTCTTTTGGCAAGCACCATTGGTCTTGGTGGTTCCCGAAACATAAGGATATGCGGACTCTGTGCATAATCCATTGTTTTTTCCAATCCAATCCATAGCAGAACTCATATCACCTCCATTGCATCCTAGAGAAGTTCCACCTGCACGGATGTAATCACAATCGACCAACTGTTGTTCCGAAAAACTAACAAGGTTGGAATTTTTAATAGCATAAGCACCCTCAAGAGCACCTGTGGTGGAAAATGACCAGCAACTGCCGCACTGTCCTTGGTCCTTTACTGGGGTGACTGCACCCTTGGTGCGCCAATCCACTGACGAGGGAACAGAAACACCACTTCGCAAATGTGTGGTCACACCATCGACATCCTCGGAAACATCGCCCATTAACAAACGATTGTTTTCAAAGTTCATTAAGGAGCGGAACTCCTCTCTATTTAAAGCAGAAAAATGGTTATGTCCAAGTGTGTAGGACAAATTCTGGGCGTTGGTCTCGGCAATAATGCGGTCGTTCTCGCGCCAGTTGATAAGCATGTGAATAAACCGATCTTCATCGGGCGAAGGCAATTCGATCTTGTGCTCTGTTGCCCACTCTTTGAAACGCTCAACCAATGAGGCGTTTGTGCTAACATATAACACGGAAATTAATAAAACAAGTCTGTAAAACATCTTGGATATATAATAAGGGATACTATTTTCTAAATTGTTTTATATCTTTTGCATTAAAAAATTCACCGAGTCTTTTTGGCATTAATGCACACCAGATACGCGGATTTTGCGCTGCAAACTGTGCTCGTCGTCAAACAGGTGCACTTTGTAATGTGTGTGCTGTGCTTGTGGTGCTTGCCTCATTCGCGCATAAACCTTCAGTTCCTCCAAATACACTGTGTGTGTCACTTTGCCCATTTCATCTGTATCAACATCCACTATTGTTCCTGTATAAATAGTCTCGGGATCGGCATCCAACACTTTGGCATACAACTCGCAATCCATTTGCGCCTTTTTTGCCGATTTTGATATCTTGTTGATTTTCTCTATTGTTGGTTGTGCAGCAACTCCCATACAGGAATTCTGCATCCATTCCACCATTGTCTTCATATTTAATAAATCCACAATGCGCCGAATCGGACTCGTGATGTGAGCATAATGCGCGAGACCAAGTGCCGCGTGCCCCGCATTAATATCACTGTATGACGCGCTCAACCATTGGTCCGATTCTTGATTCCTAAATATTCCTTTTCCAATTTCGCACAACTTTTCCGCGCAACAATTGTTCATAAGTTTCATATAGGTTGCAACCACTTCGTGCGAATCGCTCACCGAGGCATCTATCCACTTGGCAACTTCGGCAATCATTTTGTAATCGGCAGATTTGAGAAGTTTTTTGTCTTCATATGCATAGTTGGTTTTTACGCGGATCAGCGCGTTTTCGTAGGAAACCGAAACTAGTTCCTTTTTTATTTTGTGGAAGGTTGCGTGCATAACAAAAGCACATCGCAATTTACCCTGTTTGAGCGAGCATAGGTCCTCGGACAAAACGGTTGGCAACATTGGCACCTTGCGGTCGGGCAAATATACGGTTGTGATGCGCGATTCGGCATCAATGTGTTTCCACAAATCCAATCCAGTCAACCATAGAGGCACATTGGCAATATATATGGAAACGATTATCAAGTTTTCATCTGCCAATTCTAAACCTTCGCACATTTTAAGTGCGTGGTGACTCTGACCTTTGTCACGAAGTGTGCAAAGGTCAGCAACAGAAATTGCATCATCGATGTCTTCGCATCCTTCCGGATCTATGCTAATGATATTTTCAATATGTGTCAAATCGGTTGCCTGCCTCATATGATTTCTGATAAATGATTCGTCGTCGCATTTTGCCTTGTATTGCCGCGCTGCCTTTGTGAATTCCGCAAATGCCTTGTTTTGCATTTGTATTAGATTCCTACAGTGCAATTGGTATTCGCTAAATGCAAAATATTCGTCTACATCGCCCAAGACGGAGTCGAGTATGCCTTGCGGGTGCGTATTTTGCCAGTGGTCAAAATGGATAATAACATACTTGTTTTTGACCACTTTGGAAAAGTCTAATTTGACTTCATATGGAACCAAGAAAACAGGTAAATTGGGATTGTTGGGGATGCACTGATAGAGAAGACGCCCGGGTTTGCCAGATTTGCTAGTTGTGGTTCTACCGAAGGTTTTATTGCCATTTAATACAAGCACTGCTGGGAAAGACTCGGTGCGAGTGGGTGATTCATACAGTATGTGTGAATCATCTGTGAATGCATCGCCATCAAATAATTTGTGCAATAGAGGATTGGGCGCCCCAACTGGTTCCCATACAGAATAATTTCGGTCTTTTATTGATATTTTGTGATGTGTCATTGTCAAGATTTTTTAATCTACATTGTTTCGTGGTGGAGGATTTCATCAATTTTCATCAATCCACTTTTTGACAATATTGTAATCGTCGGAATCTTCTTTGGCACAAATATTTATTGTGTAAGTGTTTGTTTCAAAAAATCCGCTTCCAAATATAACAAATCCCTCATAAGTCTGTTCTTGTAATTTTATTGCAATTTTTTCTTTATTATAGTCAATTCGTTTTATATTTGACAAATTGATGATGTTTTTTGAAAGTTTAAGAAACTGTGACATATTAGTTTAGTTATGTTGATGTTTGTAAATTATTTTATATTGTCATATTTGCAATGCATTTGCAATGCATTTACAGACATTTTACTACTACATTATAAATATGAATATTTATTTTATTGTTTTATTTGCATTGTTTAATCTGCATTATTGCAATTCCACAACAACGCCCACAATAACACCGACAACTACATTAATGCCAACAACTACAGTAATGCCAACAACTACCGCAAAACCTACCGCAAAACCTACCGCAAAACCTACAGCAAAACCTACGGCAATGCCTTCGACAAACCCTTCGGCAAAACCTACAGCAAATCCTTCTGCAAACCCTACAGCAAACCCTTCTGCAAACCCTTCTGCAAACCCTTCTGCAAACCCTACAGCAAACCCTTCTGCAAACCCTACAGCAAACCCTTCTGCAAACCCTACAGCAAACCCTTCTGCAAACCCTACAGCAACCCCTTCTGCAAACCCTACAGCAACCCCTTCTGCAAACCCTACAGCAACCCCTTCTGCAAACCCTTCATCGATGCCCTACATCTGGATAATTGTAGGCGCAGTCGTCGGCACAATTGCAGCATCAGCAGCAATTTACAAAATGAATGACATCTACAACTGTTGCAATAAAAAGGCACCTCTTGCCGAAGAAGTTTTCAAAAATAAACCGTGCATAACAAGAAATCTGGACGAAAGTGATTATTTGTTATAATTCCCTGCGCCCAAATACAAACATCGAATTCTATTTTATAAGTATAATAGAATCAAGACAATGTGGATTCTAAATACAATAATTATTTCTGCTCTTATTATTATGATTGCACATTATCTGTATGAATATTTTCAAACAAATGCAGCGCCGGCACCAGATTTAGCAGATTTAAGGACAAAACAATACAAGGCAATCATAGAAAAAATGGCAAAAGAGAAGGATACTGCTTTACCCGATGACAATATGGACACAGAATTGACCGAATATATGAAAAGCAAAATCGATGCTTAGTTTATTTTCTACACTTGCGTGTTTTTCTTTTGCGATTTTTCTTTTTGCGGGTGCCGCCAAGCATTTCCGGCGATGACTGCAGTTCATAATGTTCCATTCGCACATCTGTTTCTGTGTCCAGTTCATTGCATCCAAGAGACAAATAATTAAATTTGATATTTTTTCTGTATTGAACAGGTATTTTAAATGCCATAAATAAAACAATTTTCATATATTTTGAAAATTCAATTAATTCTTCTGTTAAAAGGATGTCAACCACTTTATAGATTTGTTGTGCTGGCAACAGATGATAGTCCAAAGACATTTTATTAAGAATCTCTATCGGTTCGTCTTCTCCAAGTATTTCTTCAAAACACCATCTGAAAAATCTATACAGATGATTGTTTATTCTCAAATAAACACCATCGGGATATTGTGAAACAAGGATTTTGAATTCTGCATAATCCAACTCATTTTCTTCACAATATATTTTACTCAATGTGTCTAAAAAGGAATTGTCGATTATTTTAATTGCTATTCCAACATCTGTGTGAACGTCACCTTGTTGTCTTCCACTCATTTGTTGTTTCGGCATTCCAATCGGTGTTTTGTAATGATTTCGCAGACGTTTTTTTATATTTTCTATGGTGTTGGTGTATTGCAAATATATTTTTCTAGTCAGTTCTTTAATACTCAAAAAATGCCGCGTGTCATCGAACCCAGATGGTGTCCCATTTTCTTTTAAATGGCGCGCATAATGATTCATTAATATTTTTATTTTTGCATCTTCCAGCACTGTTGTTATTTCTTCTCTGAAAAAATCATTGAACTCATCTATATAAAAACTAAATATTTGGGGACGATGCTTAGTAAGACTATGCAACAAATTGGTCAAATAAACTAAGATTGTCTTTTTCAATTCTTCTTTTCTTTTTGCAGTAGTGGGTTTCGTGTTTGCTTGTTGCAATAATGCCATTATATTTGTTGGAATTTCCGAAATCCTGATTGTATTATCTTCTACATCAAGGCGCGACAAGTGATGTTGAAATTTATTCATTCTTACATTTCTGCAGGATTCTGTTAGATCGTTTTCGGTGCATATTTTTGTCATATTTTCGATTCCTGGATAAAATGCATTTGTGCCGGCACCTGCCGAGGCATACCGCACAGTGTTAAACAGTGATGTTTCGACTGGCGTGGTGTGTCCTTCATAACAAGCGTGCATATTTGCAATAATATTTGCATTGGGTATCGAAAGACGGTGTTGGTCTTCGGGGGTCATAGTTTCCCATAATACAATTGGATTTGCCATTTATATTATGCTTATAGTTTTTTTTGTGATTTTTTTAGTTTTCTTATGGCGCGTTTGTTTCTGGCAGTGCGTTTGTTTCTGGCAGTGCGCTTAGATGCACGCTTGTTTCTGGTAGCACGCTTAGCACCACCTGCATTACTGCTGGCAGCACCACCACCTGCATTGCTGCTGGCATTGCTGCTAGCAGCACCACCGCCTTCCGGTTCTGGACTATTTGGATCACTAGATTCGTGTTCATAGGTTTCCATTAGTGTTTCATCGCCCTCATAATTATTGCATCCAAAAGATAAGTAACCAAATTTTATGTTTTTAAATTCCTCAGAAGGAATATCAAGCACTTCTAATATTGTTGTTTTCACATGTGATAAAAAATTAATAATGTCTTCCGTGTAAATTTCATAAATGTCTGCTGTCTTAATATGAAAATCTTGTGATAAAAAATCCAACAGTTTTATTGATTTTTCACAATTTATTGTACAATGTGCAAAACACCAGTGAAAAAACTTATACAATTCGCCGCCTTTTCTTAAAAACACGCCATCATTGCTATAAGTTTTTATTATTTTTTTTAATTCTACAAAATCATAATTATTCACATAGCAATAAAATTTAAAAACATCTTCCAAAAAAGAATTGTCAAGTATATTTATTGATATGCCCCAATGACCAAGAACATCTTCTTCATTTGATCCTTCAAATTTTTGCGATGGCGCTTTATTTGATTTTTTATATGTATTTGGAATATTATTAATATAATTGTGTTCAATTTGTTCATATTCTTTGTATAAATTTGTGCAAGCATTCCTAATTATTGATAAATCGTGATCAATATTCTCCAATGTTTTATAGTATTTTATTCTTGAATTTCCAATATTTAAAAAAATATAAGTTGAAACAGTAGATAACATATTATTCATAAAAGTGGTGTCAATTAACATTTGAAATAGTTTTTGACATTCTACATTTCCATAAATTAGTTTCATTATTTTTTTGTAATAAAGAGTATCATACAACTCATCAAAAAGTGTTTCTATTTTGGTTTTGTATTTTTTTATTCTAAGTTCAGTATTATCTATAGCATTTTCTTCAATAGATTCTTCATGAACATCCATTATTATTGAAAATATATCTGAATACAAATCTTTAATTATATCTTTGTCTTCATTTATATATTTTTGTGCATAATCTTTTCTGGTTTTAAGACTTTTTCGCAATTTGCGACAAGTTTGTGTTAAATCTGTTGAAAGACACGCATCTCTTAATTCATCTTCTAATGGTACAATTGCTTCTATATTTGGTCCCGGCGCGGCGTGACGAGTTTCTGTAAAATATTCGTCAGTAATTTTTTTGTCTATTGTTTCTCCCGTATAACAAGAATGCAGCATAACCACAACATTCGCATTTGGCATCAACAGGCGCCGTTTTTCTTCGGGCGTCATGTGTTTCCACAATTTAATAGGATTTGCTGCCATTTATATAATAATAGCATAATTATTTTACAAAACTTTTCATACAGGAATCTATATTTCCAATGAAAATCTCTAACGACTGCACATTGTTTGCTGCCGAATTGTCTTTGCACAAAAACTCGATCATATCCAATACCATCTTGATGCGGTCGGCGTTCCATTGCAAGTTCATCAATGACACCAATTCGCATCTGTAATATGGCGTCATCATATCCTTTTTGAAAAGCATCTCGTTGTAGTGTTCATCTAAATAATTCTCTATTAGATTTGAGTATAAATGCAAACACAGGACGACGATTGGGCAGTCTACATAGGTTTCTTTCAATTTGTCCAAACCGTGCAGGGCACATTTGAATAATTTCTTAATTGCTGGTGTTTTTTCGGCATATCTCACATTTAAAAAATGGTCGCACGCCAGCGAAATGGGATTATACAGGTATTGTATTTCTGTTTTATTGGCGCTATAATAATAACGCACGATGCTCTGAAAAATGCCGGGTTCTTGCAATTGAATCATATTGTCACAAATTCGGAATTTGGTTCCAACAGGTTTATTGCTGATGATTGCCAATTTTACGATGACCGATAGAGGATCCAACACAAAAACTGTGAAATTCGTGTTTTTATTTATAATCAATTCTGTTTCCATGTGTTGTATATTCTATAATCCAAATTCTTTATATGGCAATTTGCGAGAAATCAATATAGAATGTTTGTGCTAACAACTGTATATTATGTTTTTCAGAGAACCGTTTGCCAATTTTGTCACTAAAGCATTGTTTGGAAGTAGTATAGCAATTGCGTTTTTTTGCGGATTTTACAATGTGTTTAATAAGAAATATCCGCCGCCGGGCAATGCTCCTATGATTCGACGCGTTTAATTGCATCACACAACAATGTGTGTGAATTGGCAATTTTAAATTTGTCAACAATAGAGACAAAGAAAAAATACTCAAAAACTGCTACCAAAACAATGAATTCTGTTGTTTTGATAAACTCGGATAAAAATCCTGAATTGTGCCAATAATATAAATAAAATGGCATTGTTTGATGAATCTCTATCGCCGCGCCTTGGAAATCATTGTCGGTTTTCTTTCCTTTTGGACTGGTCAATTCTATGAAATTATGATTGCTTCCGAATGCGACCAAATTGGATTTGGAATTATGTTTTGGCGAAGTGCGCATAGCACCATTATGCAATCCATAATGCTTCCACAAATCGTGTATGAAAACTACCAGCAACAAGGCATTTATTGTTCCTAGATAAATGATACAGTAATTCCATAGTTTATTGTTGTCGTCATCAAGTTCTGTTTGATAAACATCACAATTGCTGTTTGAATAAATGCCGATAGAGAATGTGACATCATCTATTGAATTTTTAATATCTTTTACCATATTTTTGACGATGGTTTTGAAGACGGATTTTTCATAGGGCATCACATAAAAAATATAGAATATGATTTCGAATTCGGTTAAAAAATATAGATGAATAAAATGCGATTGGAGATGAATGCATTTGGGAATCATATTTAGGGGTTATAGTATTATGCTTCTATATTTTGACATTGTATTATATAATTACAATGTCAACTGCGGAAAAAAAACAGGATGCATTTAAAGGGCGCGGAGCACCCGCAATGTCCGAAACATTTAAAGGGCGCGGAGTACCAGAGACATTTAAAGGGCGCGGAGCACCAGAGACATTTAAAGGGCGCGGAGGAAGTGCTGGCGGAATCGGTGGTTCAGGAATATACGGAGGCATCGGCGCCGGTGTCGTCTGCGATTCGAAGGACACATCGCTCTATTGTATGTTTATTAAATTTGTAACAGTGATTATTTATTTTGTTATTCTTATTTCAATTTTTAGTTATGTTTACATGTTATTCAGAAACACTAAACTGGGAAGACGCCTTTTTGGTGGACGGTAATTCTATTTTATGAAAAAAATAAACGGTTTCCCAAAAACTTATGTTTTTGGATTATCTCTATTGTTTCCAATGTTTTCCGCAATCCAAACAGGAAATGAAAATAGTCGACGGTTCATCTGCCGACCGTGTTTGCAACTCATAATAGGTGCATCGCCGCGACTTGCATTTCTTACACACAAACATATCGGTCATTGCCTCCACATTTGTAGAGAATTTAACAGCATCACGACGCATCTTTTGCTCAATCATATCTTTCCAGTGTGCCGGATTCATTTCTTGATGAGTCATAAAGGCGAGAATCTTGGGCGTCAATTCTTCCTGTTTTGCAAGACTTATTAATTCCTGATTGTCCAAATTGGCAAACAAAGTTCGCAATCGGTTTATGTAGATGGTCGTGAAAGCAGGATTTTCCCATTTCTTTATGAGTTTTAATTTATTTGCCTCTTGAATGGTGTAATTAAATGTGCCGATTTCTAAATTAATGGCAAAATTGGGGTCAATGCCATTTGGTTGGCAGAACTTTTCAGCAAGTTTTGTGCGCATTCCTTGTCGGAAGTTGGCAGGGTTTTTGATTTCATAATTAAACGACATTTTGTATAAATAATATGGAAAATTCTTTCTATATTATTGTTGGATGGGTTTTTCTTCAGAATCAATTTTCGTGTGATTTTATTTTCTTAATAAATACTTGACTGCAAAATTCACCAATGACCTCTATTTTTTTATAATACCCGTGCAAGAATCCATCAATGCCTCGTTGTGTTAAATCGGGTCCACCCCATCCATAATCATCAAATATCATTATGCCTCCTTCTTTTAGTTTGCGGAAACTGAGGACTGCGTCCTCCATTACATATTCGGGTTCGTGATTTCCATCAATGTATATAATGTCAAAAAACGAATCCTCCAATTTTGGGATTTCAACATTAGAATACCCACGATGGATTTTTATTTTTGATTTGTGAGATGAGGTTTCCACATTTGCAAGAAATGTGTTATATATTTTGTCTTGTTCTTCCTTGTATTCAGGATAATCATTGTAATCTATCCACGGATCAATGCAATGCAATTCACTATCAGGATGAGACGCATAAGATGATGCAACCGATAATAAATTGGCGCCATAGAATGTGCCGATTTCTAAATATTTAATTGCTTTATTATTATATTCATCATATTGAATAAATTTCTGCCAATAGTTTGCCAAACGAAATTTTACACCATCGAACTCTGGAGATAATAGTTCAGACATTAATTATTAAATAATAATTAATATTTCTTTAAGTATTTATGCAAAAAACATCTATATGTGTGCTTGTGCAATCTTAGACAATTAACTCCAAATCTTTTAATTTCCAATATTCACAACCACCATTCGGCAAAGGACGACACAGAATCATCGGAATCTTCTTCTCTTCATACTCTTTGAGTGCAATCAAATATCCGTCAATAATATCTTCATCCACTTTCACCATTGGTTGTGCCCCCGCATTAATCTGTTTTGCCCTTTCGCCCAGAAGTCGCGCCTTTTCAAATTTGGTAATGAATGGTATCGTTTTGTGTAGTGGGTCGATGATAATGCCATTTTCGTCGCGCACAACCCTCGATAATGCTTCAACTTCGTGATGATTATGAACAATTAGTTCCGGATGATGTTTCTCAATTACATTGTTTTTCAGCGATTCGTCAAATTTTTGCAAATAGTTTTCGTCATCATCATCTTCTTCGTCATCGTCGTCGTCATAATCATAATCATCTTCATCTCTAAGACCAATTTGTTTTCTTTTGTGTTTTGTGGTTTCTTCATCCTCTTCTGTAAGTGTTCTTAAAATGTATTTATTTGTATCATCTTCATCGTCATCTTCGAAAGTTTTCTCTATTGGTTCTTCATCATCATCTGTTTCAATTTCGTCGTCGTCATCGTCGTCGTCACTATCTGCACTGCGAATTGCCCCTAAAATCTTCTTGGGTTTAACAATCGGAAGTGCATCATCAATATCAGAATCGTTATCCGATTCAGTGCCGGAAACATTATCCTCTTCAAAATCTGCCATTTATTATATATTGTGAGTTTATTTTATATTATATTTTAAAATAATGAATGATTGGAATCAATTTTCCTGGGGAACCTGTCTTGCACCTACAGTGAAAGCGTTGCGTCCTTCGGTTCCGATTAGCATTATTTGGTCATATTCACCCTCCTTCGGGACGGGTTAATATGACCTCATTGATGCAGTTAAAAAAATTATTTACAATGCGTCAGCGTAGGGCAACGCCCTTAGCGACGCTAGACGGTGCCGAGGGGTAAGTGGCACCTACGGTGCCACGACGCTTGCACCTTCGGTGCAAGACAGGCGCCCTCGTTTATTTGTTATCATCGGTTTTCCAAGTAGTATCACACGTTGTGCAAATATACAAGTATTTCATATTGTCATCATCATATCTTAAATAAATGATTTCACACGGTGATGTTGTTGCCGATGCCGATTCCTTATTTGTCTGACATTCCGCACTTGGACATTTCATATTATAAATCCGCGGCAATGTAGGGTCTAACTTGGTATATTGATTCACCATATGATTAAATTTTTGTTCATTTTTCTTGTATTGCGTTTTAAGAACAACCACACCTTCCTCAGTCAAATTTTCATCTTTATGACCACAAAACCGACAATAATATATTAATTGGTCGGAATTTGCACTATCAATCGAGATATAATACATATTATCACACTTGGCGCAGAACTTCATTTTTACTCTTTATATATGTTATATCTTTATGTTTTTTGTGTTCCATTCAAAATCAATTTTCAAAGGGCAGAATAGATTTTTAATTGTTCCAACATCGCATCTTTGTTATCAAAATGATATGTTTTAAAATTTCCTGTTTGCGAATCCCACATTTCCAATTGTTTCTTGCTATTATACAACATCAAAAATTTTATCAATTCACTGTTTGAATATGCCGTGTATTGATTTATCATTTTTATATATTTTTTAATAATAAGGTCCGATTTAAAATATAGATTGTCAATACCTTCTTTATGAGGAGCACAAAATACATTGTAAAAATTGGAAAATTCTTTTATTCTATCCATATTGTCTTGATATGAATGTTTTTGTATCATTAACTGGTCATGCACAAATCGCCACGAAAAATCCAATTCTATGTTTGACAATTCATTGTAAATGTCCAATATTATCTGTTTTCCAACCATTATGAATGCTTCTAAAATGTCTCGGTGTGCGCCATCGCGAGCATTTGACACATCTCGTTCGATTAAATATTCTGCCAATTCTTCCCGTGTCTGTTCGCCTAAAATAAATATATGAATTGGATGATTATGATTGTTTCGCGTGTTTATTTTCATATTCAAATCTCTAAATGTGGTGTTTTCTATGTGCAACACAAATCTGATGAATTTTAATATGGATGAAAATTCAAACTCGTCATAATTTGTGATTTTATCTAGTGTGCAATATTTCAAATATTTGTAAGGTAGTTTATTCTCAGTTTGATATTGTTTGCACCAATCTATGCACATATTTTGTTGCATTGATAGTCTTGATACAAATTTGTAAAAATCAGTAATAAACCGGACATTTTGATTCATTTGGTTTTCGTTGCATCCTGCGCCAGGCAATGCATCCGTTCTGGGCATTCCGCCGTTTTGTCGCATCCACTGAAAATAATGCGGATTGTGTATGTTTCCGACTTCGACGGTTCCTTTTGACCAACTAAACGCGGTTTTGCATTCAATGCACCACATCTGGTCGCAATTTTTTACAACAGTGAAATCACTAAGTATGAATCTGTGGTTGTCATTTACATTCCATCCATAATAATTTCCAAACCCCACTTTTTTAACTGTGATTTGTGTTTTGAAGTAATCCTTATTTGGTGAAGAATTTGCGCATTTCTTTCTAGGCAAAATTGTAGGTATTTCTTCAAGTTTTTCACCAGAAATATTTATGACATATTGATCTTTATAATCTTTGGGTTCATAATTAAATATTACACAATTATTTCTTTCTCTAATTCTATGATTTACTAAAAATCCAAGTGATTTTGCCAAATAAATTATTTGCTCAGATATTTGTGTGCCTGTTTGAATAATGCATATGCGTTTTCCCTTACTTTCTTTTGAAACATGTCCATCAGTGTCAATTATTCCTGCAAGAAGTTTTAGACGTGTTTCTCTATCATTGAATAAATATTCATTTGGTATATGTTTATTTCCAATTAAATTATATTTTTTTAATAAATCTGTGAATGGATTTGTTCTTTTGCATTTATTTAAAATATCTACTGAAGATGAATTTGCCCGAAACAAACTTGAGTTGTGCTCTATATTATTTTTATATTTTTCACTGCAAAGTGCTTCTTTTCCAAAACTATACCCTTTTCTTCTAATTCTCAATTTGTATTTTGATTCTTGCACCAATTCTGAATCATTGTTTGCACACCAATTATTTATATATTCTTTTATTTCATCATCATTTGATGCAATTACAGAATTTGTGTGTGTACCATCTCCAATCCACAATCCAAGCAAATAAGGGTCCATTTCAACATCTTGTTTTTCATAATTAATTCCATTGCGACTTTTAAATCCATACAAATTGTTTTTCATTGTTTGCGATAATTGCATATATTCATCAACTGTCATATAGACCATTTCACTTTTGCCACATTGTTGCAAAACAAGTGTGTGTTTAGAATTTACTACATATGAATTTCCATTGTTTTGTTGAATTTCATAAAGGTCATCTTGACCACTACACACTTCTTCAACTATTCTTTCATTTCCATCATCGCCAATTAATACATCGCCAACTTCTATGTCTTGAGACATTTTCACTTTTCCATTCCACAATAATATTGGTGTATTTTCAGCAAAGCACCCATCAATCTTACTAATGCGAGACCCGCACGAGGGACACGGTTTCGTGTTTTTGCGAATTTCTTCAGCAGTGTCAATATTTTCTTGAACACAATGATGGTCATCTTTATTTCCCTCTATTGATTCCAAACATTTAGAACAAGTGTATTTTTCACACAGGGCACATTTGTATGCGCTAGAAAGCATACCTCTGCAACCAGTTGTTTGACACGGCATCACAAATTTGCGATATTCATTCTGTTCATTGTTTTTTCCGGTGCCATTTCGTATGCGGTCTATCAAATTGTATTTGTCGCGTATTTGGTGTCGGAGTTCATTCACTTCCTCTTCTATTTTGCGAATTTCAAGTTCGTTTTTGCGTCTCTGACTAAGCAAAACCGCATCTGGATAATATTCCTGTATTTGAGAAATGACGCGGTCTGTCAATATGGTTTTGCGATGTTGTTTATATTCTTTTTGAATAAACGACGCATTTAATGATGCCTTTGTGAATTCTAGACTCCATTTTTTGCGGCATTTCATACAGTGTGGTTCGTGGGTTGTTCCAGTCAAATAAGTGCGAATACATTCTTTGCACGATGAATAATTGCAATCATCAAAATAGCATTTGACTTCTGTTTTATTTCCTTTATTATAATTTGATATGCAAATTGGACAAGACATTTTAACTATAATAACAAGAATTATAATTTTAAGTATATTTTGAAAATTAGAAATAGAGTTTAGACGCCACAGTATTATAAAAATGGGAAATGCAGAGTCGCAAATTAAAACAGTGAATTTTGATAATATAAAAGAGGGGTCGATGATATTAATTCATGTGATGGACGAAACAGACCAAAACATATTAATAAAAGGGACCTTAACAATAGAGAATGAAATCAAAATGTTGAATTCTCTATTGTCGGCATCAAAACAAGGGTCGATTTGGGTTGTAATTTACGGAAGAAACACGGATGATTTTCCAAAAGTAATGAAAAGATACAAGCAGTTGTGTGATTTGGGATTTGATGCTTTTGTCTATATAGGCGGATTATTTGAGTGGTTGGTTTTGGGCGAATTGTATGGTTTGAACGAATTCCCACTGACAAAAAATGATGCCGTTGATATATTGAAATTTGCACCCAAAAAAAAATAGGGGTAAACCCCCTCGTTCCTCTCACAAAATATTCATATAGATAAATAATATATATTAGCACAGTATGAATTCAAATGTTCCAAAAGCAAGAGAAACACTTAATGCAAATATGAATTTAACTTTAAAGGCAATAGAGAACTCCGGTTCTGGAGGAAATTTTAGTGGAATTGTTAGTGAAAATATTATTCCGCAACAACACGATACTATAAATATCGGAAGTGAAAGTTTGCGATTTAATGAATTGTGGGTTAAAACCATTTTTACATCTGATTCTACTATTTATGTAGGAGATGCTGCGATTTCTTCTAATGATGGAAAATTGTCATTGCCGAGCGGTTCTTTAATTGGCGGTGTTAATCCGGGAACCATAGTAATCACTGGTTCTCTATCTAGCACATCGCAATTGCCCACAACCAGTTCTGTAGGAGATAGTTATATCATTAATACACATTTGTGGGTGTCAACCCGTGTTGATGCAAATATTTCAACAAACGGAGGATGGGTGGATGTTGGCGAAATCAAAGGACCCCGGGGTGACAATGGTGACACAGGTGCCACTGGACCTACCGGTTACACGGGTCATACAGGTGCCACTGGACCCACCGGTTACACGGGTTATACCGGCATTACTGGTCCCACTGGTCGCATTGGTCCTGTTGGAATACAAGGAACCAAGGGTGATACTGGTGAAATGGGTCCCACTGGATATTTTGAATACACGGGTTACACTGGTTACACTGGTCATACTGGAAACACGGGTCCTACTGGTGCCACTGGTCCTACTGGCGCTACTGGTCCTACTGGTTCCACTGGTCCCACTGGTCGCACTGGTGCCACTGGTCCTACTGGTCCCACCGGACAAAGAGGTCATACTGGTGAAAAAGGTTCCAAGGGAGATACCGGTCACACTGGAATTACGGGACCTACCGGATATATAGGAAGAATTGGTCCTACAGGTCCTACAGGTATGACTGGAAAAATTGGTCCCACCGGTAATACTGGCAATACTGGATTGAAAGGAGACACTGGTCCCACTGGTTATACTGGCGAAATGGGTCCCACCGGATATTTTGAATACACTGGGCACACTGGTGTAACAGGACCTACTGGAATCCAGGGCATACAGGGAAATATTGGTGCACAAGGTAATCCGGGTCCTCAAGGTGATACTGGTTATACTGGTCCTACTGGACCCACCGGACCAACTGGACCCACCGGCAGAACTGGTCATACTGGATATACCGGGTTCACCGGCAATACTGGACCAACCGGTTATACAGGTAGAACTGGTTACACTGGTCCTACTGGTTGCACTGGTCCCTCTAGTGATACTGGTCCAACCGGTTACACTGGTTACACGGGTCCCACTGGTCCCACCGGTTGCACTGGTCCCTCTAGTGATACTGGTCCCACCGGTTACACTGGTTACACGGGTCCCACTGGTCCCACCGGTTCCACTGGTCCTACTGGAGACACTGGTTCAACTGGTCCAACCGGTTCCACTGGTCCTACTGGTTACACAGGCAACACCGGTTCCACTGGTTCCACCGGTTCTACTGGTCCCACCGGTTCTACTGGTTCCACTGGTCCTACCGGATACACTGGTTACACAGGTCCTACAGGAATATCTGGATTGGCAACAAATACTGGCGCAACAGGTGACACGGGTCCCACCGGCGATACTGGTTACACTGGTTACACGGGTCCAACAGGAATTACTGGACCAACTGGTTATTTCAGTGGTGTATTTTATGATGATATTTTGCCTTTTTCATATGATTTTGTGAATATTGGAAACACAGGTGCGAGATTCAATGAGATGTGGGTCAAAACCATTCATGTATCAAATTCAACAATCTATGTAGGAGATGCAACAATTTCTTCAAGTGATGGAAAATTGTCAATGCCGGCAGGTTCTTTAATTGGCGGCGTAAATCCAGGAACACTACATTTAATGGGTGCTGTGAATTCTCCTGCTGAACTGCCAAATGTTAATGCAGTGTGGGATTCCTATGTGATTGGTGAATCTATGTGGGTATCAACTGTCGTAAATGCCGATTATGCAGTGGACCCCACCAGTTGGGGAAATATTGGAAATATTAAAGGTCCAAAAGGTGATATTGGTCCGCAAGGTGACCGAGGTCCCCAAGGTTTTACGGGTCCAACCGGTCAATCACAATGGATTAGTGGAACATTTACCGGTTTAACTGGAACATCTGATGGTTCATACACGGGAATCTATAATTCTTCGGGTGATATGGTCGTGCACGGAAATAGTTATTTTGGGGCAAGTGTTGCCATTTTTAAATCAACCAATATG
>JACCEC013072373.1_pt1 | contig 31895 bp, 26 predicted proteins | sample 7450121 | NCBI WGS metagenome assembly JACCEC01 (sample SAMN15323455, study PRJNA562643) | freshwater metagenome | isolation source: river surface water | place: USA:Blue River Watershed | collected 2017-08-18 | reverse complement strand
TATCCCCAGGAACCCGTCAAATTCATCGTGCCTTATCCCGCGGGAGGTGTGAGCGATGTATCTAGTCGTGCGATTGCCTCGGCCCTGGGTAACAAGCTTAGCGCCAATATGGTGATCGAGAACAAGGCGGGCGCCGCCTCGACAGTCGCCAGTACGTACGTTGCAGGTCAAAAACCTAACGGATATACGCTCTATGCTGCGCCGGTCTCCATCGTCATTAATCCCGCTTTGCAAGGAGCCGTGAGCTACAAGCCGTATGAGAGTTTTACGCCGATTTCAATGATGATGACGGCGCCGTTTGTCTTGCAAACGAATAAAGATCTGCCAGTCAATAACGCCAAAGAATTAGTTGAACTGATCAAGAAGAATCCCGATAAATACGCGATTGGTACATCTGGCGTGGGATCGATCAATCACCTTGCGGCCGAGTACTTTATCAAGCAGTTCGGTTTGAAAATGGTCGTGGCACATTACAAAGGGGGTATGCCCGCTGCACAAGACATGATTGGCGGACAGGTGCAGATGATGTTCTCGGCCGCAAGCGAGGCCATGCCTTTTATCAGTAGTGGCAAGACCCGAGGTTTGGCTGTGACCTCCATGGAGCGTATGTCGACGCTTCCTGACTTGCCGACTATGAACGAAGCTTTGGGTACCAAAGATTTTGAAGCGACATTCTGGCTGGCATTGGTGTCACCTGCGGTTCTTGACCCAGCGTTGCAAGCGAAGTTGTCGAGCGCAATGCAGTCATTGAGCCAGGATGACGAATTACGCAAGCGTTTGGGTCAGCTTGGCATCGAGCTGAATACTTCAGCTCCCGAAGTCGTCACGGCGAATCTCAAGCGTGACGAGGTGAAGTGGACGACCCTGATTAAAGAACTGAATTTGAAGTAAAGAGATCAAAAAAAACTGCGCATCATGCGCAGTTTTTTTATTCATGACAGTTTTGTATTCAAGTTCAATTTATTTCGTGGTTTTAAATCGTCTGTACAGACTCGGTGCAACGATGACCACGACTGCCGCGATCCAGAGTCCGATGCTGATTGGGCTCTGGAACAAAATGCCAAGTTCCCCATTGGTAATGGAGAGTGCCCGGCGTAAATTCTGCTCCATCATTTCGCCTAGCACGACCCCTAGAACCAGCGGCGGCATGGGAAGTCCCATTTTGCGCAAAATATAGCCGATCACACCGATTGCCACGACCAGACCCAGATCAAAGGTCGCCGAGTGCAACGCGAAAACACCCACAAAGCTGATCGTCAAAATGCCGGGGACGAGCAGCCACGGCGGTACTTTCAGCATCGAAGCAAACACACGAACCATTGGGATATTCATGAACAACAACATGAGGTTTGCGACGAACAGGGAAGCGATCAAACCCCAGACGAGTTGTGGTTGCTGGTCGAACAATACGGGTCCAGGCGTGATGTTGTAGAGTGAAAGCGCGCCCATCATCACGGCTGTCGTGCCTGAGCCAGGCACACCGAGTGTCAGCATGGGAATGAACGATCCTGTTGCCGCGCTGTTGTTCGCGGCCTCTGGAGCAGCCAGCCCTCGCAAATCGCCGCGTCCGAATTTTGCGTCGGGATCCCTGTTTTCATAATGCTTCTTTTCATAGGCGTATGTCACCGCCGATGCGACGCTTGCCCCTGCTCCAGGCAAAACACCGATAAAGAAACCCATGACTGAGGCTCTCAACGTACTCCACCAGGTAAACACTAGTTCTTTGAAATTGAACATTTTGCGTGTGCTCGGCGGCACATCGATCGAGACACCCGTTAAAGAGTTTTCAAGCATTTGGAGCATTTCGGCTACAGCAAACAAGCCTATCACCACCACGACGAACGCAATGCCATCTGATAAATTGGGGTGATCAAAGGTGTAACGGTAAACCCCGGAGTTGGCGTCCACACCGACTGTTGAAATCGCCAGCCCAATCATCGCGGCCAGCACACCTTTGACAGGTTGATCGCCTAGCAGGCTTGTCAGTGCGCAAAAGGCAAAAACCATTAGCACAAAATATTCGGCCGGACCGAAGGCAAGTGCCCAGTTCGCCAGTACTGGCGCGAAGAATACAATTCCAATCACACCGATCAATGAGCCTACAAAAGAAGACCAGGCTGAGATTGAGAGCGCGACGTTGGCCAGACCTTGACGGGCAAGTGGGTAACCATCGAGCGTCGTCATCACCGCGGCGGCCTCGCCAGGCACATTCAGCAAAATCGAAGTGATCCGGCCGCCATATTCGGCGCCCACATAAACCGCAGCGAGCAAAATCAGGGATGTTTCAGGTGGAAGGTTCATCGCAAAAGCGATCGGGATGAGCATCGCTACGCCATTGATGGGCCCTAGACCCGGCAAGACGCCGACGATCGTCCCGAAAAACGAGCCAATTGCCGCGACCAAAAGATTGAGCGGGGTAAATGCAACACCAAAACCGATACCGAGCTGTTCAAAAATGCCGCTCATAAAAATGCTCCCAGAACACCTGCAGGAAGAACGACATCCAATAATTTGTCGAAAATCACAAAAAACAAAATACCCATTCCAGCGCCACCGATCAGTGCTTTGATCCAGGTGCCGCCAAACAAACGTGCGACCAGCGTTGTCATCAGCGCGGTTGAAATAATGAACCCCAGCAGCTGGAATGTCGCGGCATACGCACTGAGTATCGCGATCATCAGCCAGATTCGGGCGTTTGCCGCGCGACTGTTGGGCTCGACACGGTGACCACCCTTGATCACGAGGATGAGTCCGCACAATGCAATGATTGCCGAGATCCCAAGCGGGAAAGCGCGTGGACCGATTGGCTCGTAAGAGAAGGCCGCCTCAAGGCTGTGTCCGTACCACGCTAGAAAAGCGGCGAGTGCCAGCGCCAGCGCGCCCAGTTTTCGATCATCAAGAGCCATCTTGCACCTCAATTTCTTCAAATAAAAAAGCGCTGAACAGACCTTGTGGTCTGTCCAGCGCATGTACTTCATTTACTTCTTAATTAGACCAAAGGTGTCTGCAAGCTCGGCATACTCTTTGACTTGTTGCTTGACATAGCGGTCAAGCTCGGCACCCGTCATATCGAAAGGAAACAGACCTTGCTGCTCGCGCAGCTTGGCGTACTCGGGGGAAGCCATCGTCTTTTTGAAGGCGTCCACCCACCAGTCGTAGTCTTTATCGGAAACTTTAGGTCCGAGATAAAAGCCACGGATGATCGGCCAGTTGATTTTGTAGCCTTGTTCAGTCGCTGTCGGGATATCGGCGAGTTTGCCTGGCAAACGCTTGTCATGATAAATGGCCAAGACGCGAAGGGGAGCGCCGCTGTCCAGCAACGTTGCGGCCTCAGCTGCATCGCCCATCATGACTTGAATATGACCACCACGCAACGCTGTTGCGGTTTCACCGCCGCCCTCAAAGGCGACAAAGCGCATTTTCTTGTAGTCGACGCCAGCGGCTTTTGCGGTCAAAGCGGCTTTCATCCAGTCCTGGCTGCCCACGGAGCCGCCTGCACCGAACACAACCTTGGTCGGATCCTGCTGCAGAGCCGTCATGACACTCTTGAGATCTTTGAAAGGAGAATCATTGCGCACGATGATCACACCAAAATCGGCACCAATCGCGGCAAGCCAGCGCACATCATTGACGTTGTATTTGCCAAACTTACCTTGCGCGAGGTTCAGCAAGGAGCCACCAGAATAGGCCACAATCGTGCCGCCTTCGGCAGGGCGCTGCGTGACAATGGTGTTGTAAGCGACCGCACCGATACCGCCCGGCATGTAGGAAATGCGCAGAGGGTCCTTGAGCACTTGAGAGTCTTTCAGGGCCGCTTGGGCGAGTCTGCAAGTCAGGTCAAAACCGCCGCCTGGTTTGGCGGGCGCAATACATTCTGGTTTAGCTGGTTGGGCGACTGCGCTGAAAGAAGTCACAGAAAGCGCAGCAGTCAGGGCAAGAGCGCCCATTGATGCCATAGTTTTCATTAGCACGAAGGCCTCCGATTGAAGATGTCTGGACGCCTATTATCTCGCAAGTGTTGACGCTTATGGAAACGGATCCCTAGTGACTTTCCCTTGCTGCAGCGCACCAAATTCTTGATCAAAAAGGGTTTATCCCGGGAGTTGAGGTCGGTCTCTCCTATACTGGGAGCACCCTTAACCGTTTTCAGGTGACCCTTTTGTTTACATCTTTCTCCAAGCGCCGGATTTCTCGCGCAATGACTTTCGCCACGATCGCAGTCGCCACTTTTTTAGCAGGTGTCTCTCATGCTCAGCAGGTTCTGCGCGTGACCACCATCCCTGAAGAGGCTGCGACCGAGCAAATGCGGAAGTTTGGTCCGCTGACCAAGTATCTGGAGCAAGCGGTGGGCATGAAGGTCAGCTTCGTGCCAGTCAATGATTATCCGGCCGCTGTCGAAGCTCTGGTCAACAAACAGGTTGATCTGGTGTGGTTTGGAGGGTTCACTTATGTTCAGGCGCAAATCCGCTCTGGTGGAAAAATCGTGCCGATCGCTCAACGCGAAGAGGACACCAAGTTTCGTTCCGTATTCATCACTCAAAAGAACTCCGGCATCACAAAGCTTGCCGACCTGAAAGGCAAACAGGTGAGTTTTGGATCCCAGTCCAGCACCTCGGGTCACTTGATGCCGCGCTCGTTCTTGCTCGAAGCCGGCTTGGACCCCGACCGCGATTTCAAGCGCGTGGCATACTCTGGCGCCCATGATGCGACGATTGCATCAGTCGTAAGCGGCCGGGTGGATGCCGCTGCGCTTGACATCACGGTCTGGCAAAAGTTCGTGAATGAAAAAAAGGTCGACACCAGTAAAGTCGATGTGTTTTACACCACCCCGCCTTATTTCAATTACAACTGGTCAGTCAACGCGGATATGCCGGTTGAATTACGCGACAAAATTACCAAGGCTTTGCTTGCCCTCGATATGAACACGCCGGAGGGTAAAGAGATCCTGACCTTGAACCGCGCCAGCAAATATATCCCTACGACACCAGACAATTACAAAGGTCTTGAGTCCGCTGGTAGAAGCGCAGGTTTGATCAAATAATGTCTGGGTTGCGGATTGAGCTGGAGGGCGTCACTGCTCGCCATCCTGCTGCCAGTGCCAACATGCGTGCAGCGATTGATCAATTGTCTCTGACGATCTCTCCAGGTGAACACGTTGCGGTGATTGGTCCTTCAGGCGCGGGTAAAACGACCTTGCTTCAGTTGCTGGGCGCTGCGCTGAAGCCTTCCCATGGGAGAGTGCTGATGGATCGCGACCCGGTCTGGTCGCTCTCCACGAGAAATCTGCAGCGTCAGCGTGGACAATTGTTTTATGCGCCCCAGAGCCCGCCATTACCTCCCAGGCAGCGCGTGATTGTCTCTCTTCTGGCCGCAAAGTTGCCAGAGCTATCACTTTGGGGCAGCATCAGGAATCTGATCTATCCGCAACATGTTGACGAAGTCGCGCAGGCTCTTTCCCAGTTTGATTTGAAAGAAAAGTTATGGGAGCGCGTCGATCGTCTCTCGGGCGGGGAGCGGCAGCGCGTGGGGTTGGCGCGAGCTTTGCTTGCGCCTGCAAAACTGTGGCTGGTCGATGAACCTTTGTCCGCACTCGACCCCACTCGCGCTCGCCAGGCTATTGCGACACTTGTACGCGAGGCGCGCGCACGACAAGTGACATTGGTGACCAGCTTGCATCAGGTGAATGTGGCGACTACAGAGTTTCCTCGTGTCCTCGGACTGCGTGATGGTCGTCTGGTATTCGATCTGCCCGGTCCTGAAGTGACACAAGAGCGATTATCTGAACTTTACGCGCAGTTTGAGTACGAACTTGCCCAAGTTGAAACCCCTCACGCCTTGCATGAAGTCCCTGCGGTGAAACGGGAGATTCGCGTTGGTTGCGCTTAAGGCTCCTGAGCTGCGTGACCCCGCGTGGTCGCGACGCGTGTTCTGGTTTGTCGCAGCCTGTTTGCTGATGTGGCCCGCACTCGTGACAACCGAGTTCAGGCCATGGGTTTTTTTCGAAACCGATAATTTAAAAGTTACGGTACGTTTTCTGGCGGATTTTTTTCCACCCGCATTGAATTCTGAGTTTTTACAGTTAGTCGCACGCGAAGCTTGGCGTACCGTTGCGATCGCGACGGCAGGGACTTTTTTGGCGCTTGTGTTGGCGATTCCACTCACGCTGCTTTCAACGACGGTCTTGTCTGTTTCTTCTTTGTCCGGACGCATGCAGGCTTTGCCATTTGTGCTGAGACAGCTGATCAGGTGGCTATTGATACTGATGCGCAGTGTCCCTGAGCTCATTTGGGCGCTTGTATTTGTCCGCGTCGTGGGCCTGGGGCCCGCAGCGGGTGTGCTTGCCATTGGCTTGACCTACGCGGGCATGCTGGGCAAGGTATACGGTGAAATTTTAGAAAGTGGTGAACGCGAACCCGCGACTGCGCTCTTGCGTAATGGCGCTGGCAGATTGCAGACATTTTTTTACAGTGTGTTGCCAGGTAATGCGACTGAATTGACGAGTTACACAATTTATCGCTGGGAGTGCGCGATCAGGGCATCGACTGTTTTGGGCTTTGTCGGTGCTGGCGGCCTGGGACAGCAGATGGACAATTCGATGCGAATGTTCAATGGTTCCGAAGTCGCCACCATGTTGATTGTTTTTATTCTTCTGGTCGGGCTTGCCGACTTGTTGAGTACCTGGATGCGAAGGGCGCTCCAATGAGTCAGCAATCGACAGAATCTTCTGCGCTGATGCGCCCGAATAATGTGCCCAAGCGTCCAAAGCATTGGATGCGGCTGAGTTCCCCTGTTTTCTGGGCATTATCTGGTAGTTTCGTTCTCATTTTCCTGAGTTTTTGGTCTCTCGATTTACAGCTTGCACGGGTCTTGTCTGTTGAGAGTATCGCTCGCATGGGTAAATTTTTAGGCGAGTTGCTCTCACCCAATTTTGAGCCGGTATTTCTTCACAAGCTGTGGCGCGCCAGTCTCGAAACTTTGGCTATGTCCGCGGTCGGTACTTTGATCGCGACTATTTTTGGCGTCTTGTTAGCCGTGCCTGCGAGCCGGAGTTATGACGGCGATCCTGCCCGCTGGAGATTTCCGACCCGTTTGCTTCTGAATGCATTGCGCGCCATCCCCGAGTTGGTTTGGGCGGCTTTGTTGTTGATTTCCGCTGGTTTGGGCCCATTCGCAGGCACGCTCGCACTTGCCCTGCACACCACGGGCGTGTTGGGTCGGTTATTCGCCGAATCTATCGAAAACGCGCCTCAGCAAGCCGCTGTTGCGCTGAGGGTTCAGGGGGTGGGTGAGGGACGGGTGTTCCTCTATGCAACACTCCCTACGGTTTCTCCACAGTTGATGTCCTATGCGTTGTATCGTTGGGAAAACAATATTCGCGCCGCTGCCGTGCTTGGTGTGGTTGGTGGTGGTGGATTGGGTCAAATGTTGTCTTTTCACATGGGCCTGTTTCAAATGCAGGAAACAAGCAGTGTGTTGGCTGCCATGATTGTGTTGGTCATTCTCGTGGATACGCTGTCCTATTTCGCTAGACGTCTATTGTCTCGCTGAGGTGAATGAGGACTTCCGATATTTTGTTTTGACAAAAATGGATGAATGAATATGTTTAGTATGCCGAATTCCCTTCGTATGGGTGCAGCTCTTGCGCTCACGGCGTTATGTGCATCAGTTGTCGCCCAGCCGCGTCAATCGCCCGGCGAAACCAGCGTATCTGTGGGTCTCACGGGTTTGAATCAATTCAACACCCGCATCGTGGATGGTGGAAGTTTTAACTGGCAGGATGCGTCAGCCAACGTCAATGTCACCAAACAGTTCACAAGCGCTTTTTCCGCAGGTGTGAGCGCCCGTTACAACTATCAGAACTGGTCATGGAGTGATCCTCAGGCGTTCGGTGGTCAAGCGCCTTGGACAGCGATCAGTACTCCCGCCTTGGGGATGAACTTTGGCTATTCCCCTAGCCCTGAGTGGCGTTTTGGTTTCGCACCGACTGTGGAGTGGTCTGGCGAGACGGGGACCGGTACCGGCGGTACGGCGACTTATGGTGCCGTGATGAGTGTCGCGAGAACATTCTCCAAAGATTTGACGCTTGGAGTTGGAGCTGGAGTATTTCGCCAGATTGACGAGACGAAAGTATTTCCATACCTGTTGGTTAATTGGAATATCACTGATAAATTGCGACTCGGTAACTCCCTGCCTGCCGGTCCTGCCGGTGGCGCGGGCCTCGAGCTCTCTTACGCATTGACGGAACAGTGGAGTATTGCAGGTGGAGGCGCGTATCGTTCCTACCGCTTCCGTCTGAACGAAAACAGTCCTGTAGCCAATGGCATTGGTCAAAACAGTTTCGTCCCCGTCTTTGCAAGACTATCCTACGCGATTGACCGTACGACTCGTATTGACTTGTATGCCGCAGCGACAACTGCGGGTCGTTTGTCCGCGACGGACAGTTCGGGAATGACTCAGTACAGCACCAACTATCAAACCGGTTTTGCGATGGCGCTGTCGCTCTCCAAACGCTTCTGAACGGATTATCCTGCTGAGAAAACCTGTTGAGGATCGGGCATGCCCTTCACCTCAACAGCGTTGCCCGAGAAGTCAAAGACAAGAAAAACCGATTGTTCGCGAGGTGTCCCGATGAAAATTCTGTCGGGAGCCATCGCAAAGTCGACCTTGGCGGCGATCAGGCTTGAGAGCATACGATCGTACACATCAGGTGTGACGATCACACCAAAGTGACGCAAAGGATAGTTTCCACGTCCAATGGTGATTGATTTGTGCGAGGCTTCAAGTTCTGAGAGCTGCGCGACAAGGTGGTGACCAAAGAAATCGATATCGAGTCTGTCGGTCTGTTGTCTCGTGACAGTGCATCCCAAAATATCCCGATAGAAACGCACCGTTGAGGCGATATCTTTGATCGGAATCGAGAGATGAATCATGGCCATGCTCATGGCTGTCCCCTAGGCTGTGGCCGATGCGTTTCTTTTATTTTGGTACCACTGCGTGATCGCTACAAACGCAAGTAGTCCGAAACCGATCGTGTCGGTGATGAGACCGGGCTTGATCAAACAAACCGCTGAAATGAAAAGTAATACGCGCTGGTACATGGTTGCATAACCGACAAGCCACCCAAAAAATCCGCCAGCCAGGGCAATCACACCAATCATCGCAGTCATGACTGACCAGAAAACGGTCAGATAGGACGTGTCGTCTTTGAAAATCAGCAGCAAGGAAGGCTCATACACGAACATGAAAGGGACGATATAGGCGGGCGCGGCCGCCCGCATCGCGGCAAAACCTGACTCCCACATATTTGCCTTTGCCAGGCTGGCTGCCGCGAACACCGCCAGTGCGACCGGTGGAGTGATTGCAGAAAGAATCGCGAAGTAGAGTGCAAACATGTGGGCCGCTGGCACTTCAACGCCGAGCTTGATAATCGCAGGAATCAGCAATGAGACCATGACGATGTAGGCTGGCGTGGTGGGCATGCCCATTCCAAGCACAATGCCCGCGGCGGCAGTCAACAGCAAGGCAAGGAATAAGGAGTTGTTCGCAAGTTCGATCACGACTTGTGTGAAAACAATACCCAGTCCCGTGATGGTGACGCAACCGATTACGATACCTGCGCAAGCGCAGGCCATTGCAACGGACAAAGCGTTACGTGCACCCTCTTCGAGGGCGTTAATCACCGTCATCCATGTGATGCCTTGTCGTGTCAGTTTGCGGGCAAGCGCAACGGGCAGGCAACTGAGCGCTGCAACCAAGGCACACAGTGGCGCCGAGAAGCCCATGAACAGACCAATCAGGATAATCAGAATCGGAATGAACAGGTGACCCCGTTGCATCATGACCTGTCCAAACTTTGGGAGCTCGCTTTCGGGGACACCGCCCAATCCATGGCGTTTAGCTTCGAAGTGAACCGCGAAAAACACGGATGCGTAGTAAAGCAAAGCGGGGATCACGGCCCACAAAGCAACCTGCGCATAGGGAACCGACAAGAATTCAGCCATCACGAAGGCTGCTGCACCCATGACCGGAGGCATGAGCTGTCCGCCTGTGGAGGCAACGGATTCCACAGCTGCTGCAAAAGGGGGTCTGAAGCCTGTACGCTTCATCAGGGGTATCGTGATGGGACCATCCACCATGACGTTGGCCACAGCGCTTCCTGAAACAGTACCAAAGAGTGAGGAGCTCACGACTGCGACTTTTCCAGGACCGCCCGCACTCCGTCCGGTCAGAGCCATGGCAAAGTCCATGAACAATTGCCCCGTGCCGCTCTTTTCCATGAACGCGCCAAAAATCACGAAAAGCATGACGTAGGAGGCAGAGACACCGAGTGTCGAGCCAAAGATACCTTCGGTAGACAGGTAGAGCTGCTCCAGGAGAACCGGAAGCTTGACCTGAGTAAAAAACGCAGCGTAAGCGACGAATAAAATTGCTGTGATCGGCAGTGCCCAGCCAATGACGCGTCGCGTGCCTTCGAGAACGACGACGACCATGACAAAGGAATAAAACACGTCCGCTTTAGAGAGTTCATCGATGTAGATGATTCTGTTCGTGAAGTTTTCGTAATCCACGAAAATATGCCCGATTGCGGCAAGGCCGAGAGCAAGAATCAGCATGTCGTATGACCGCGGAATCAAACCTCCCTCTGCTTTCGACGGGTACAGTAAAAAAACCAGCGCCAACGCAAACATCAAGTGCGTACCGCGGAAAATCACTGCCTCAGGCGGGCCAAATCCAGCGACATACATGTGATACAGAGACATCGTCACAGCGATGACAGTGATCAGTTTTTTGAGTATCTTGGAACTTGGATCTACGGCAATGCTTTCGTCGGAAATTACCTGCATATTGATATCCTTGGGTTTGGGCTGATTCAGTGACCGCTCCATGTCGACTTAAAATTTTCGGAGCAAAGGGATCAGCATTACCGATTAAGGCTCAATGATTCTACACAGGCAACCCTCTGTATTGGAGGTGTTTTCCTCAAATACAGGGTTTTCCTTAAGGTGCAAGTAAGTGGCGTATGGAGATCAATCAGTTTTGATCGGAAAAGGTCACGACGTGATCGACGCCGAGCCGTATGCCAATTTTTTCGCCTAGCGAGTGGTCGTGATGACTGGGAACATAGGCCAAAACTTCCTGCCCTGATTGAAGACGCAAGGTATACAAAAAATCGGCGCTTCGAAAAGTTTTACGGACGACTTCGGCCTGTTGTAGGCTCGCATCGTCGTGCTGGATATCATCCGCGCGCAGCAGCACATCCACTTCTGTGCCGATCGGATCATGATGATCGTGATCGAGCTGAAGTTGACCCAGTTCGATCTTTACCATGGCATTGGGCTGGATGATGCCTTTGACAAAGACGCCACGGCCGATAAAGTCTGCGACGTAGCGATTGACGGGCTCGTGGTACAGATCATAGGGGGTGTCCCACTGTATGATCCGACCTTCCGACATCACACCAATCTGATCGGCGATCGCGAAGGCTTCGAACTGGTCATGGGTCACGAGCAGCGCGGTGACACCGTTGGCTTTCAAAATATCCCGCATCTCGCTGGCGAGCCTCTCGCGCAGGTCGATATCCAGACTGGAAAAGGGTTCGTCGAGCAAAATCAGGTCAGGCTCGGGCGCCATGGCGCGAGCGAGCGCGACCCGTTGCTGTTGTCCGCCACTCAGTTCGTGCGGGTAGGATCCCGCTTTGTCTGCCAGTGAAACGCGCTCAAGCCACTGGAGACCGACTTCCCGTCGTTTGGCGGGCGCGAGTGCGCGCAAGCCGAACATCACATTTTCCAACACGCTGAGGTGGGGAAACAGGGCGAAATCCTGAAACACCATGCCGACTTTGCGCAGATTCGGCGCGACCTGAATATCTGGTGCGCTGACAACCCTGCCGTGCAAGCTAATGGAGCCTTTCTGCAAGGTTTCAAAGCCACAGATGGCTCTTAGAATCGTGGATTTGCCGCATCCGGAGGGTCCCAGCAAACACGCAATGCTGCCTCGGGCTAGACTGAGGGTTAAATCACGCACGATCGGAACCCATCCTGGACCGTCCAGACGGGGGTATCCGATTTCAACGTGGTCGAGGGAAAGCAAAGGTGCGTTGGTATTCATCTTTATAATTTTCTCATTAACCGCATTTTCATTCCAGAATCCTTTTTATCCTGAGCCGAGCGCATCACGAATGAGTCGAGTCGTTGTTCTGATCGCAGTATTGTTGTCGTTACCGCTGCTGGGCCTCTTTATTCCCTTTTTTACGGAAGGCAGCGGCGAGGCCGCCCAGGAGCTGATCGCCCAGGGTACGTTGCTGCATCTCTGGCAAACCGTGCTAGCAGAGTATGTCACGTCTACCTTGTTGCTGCTGCTAGGGGTCGGGCTGGGCGTCTTTGTGCTGGGGGTGGGTAACGCCTGGCTGGTGGCGAACTATCAGTTTCCTGGCAAAAAGATTTTTGAATGGGCGCTGATTTTGCCGCTGGCTATCCCGACTTATGTCATGGCTTATCTTTTTGTCGATATTCTGCAGTTTTCCGGTCCGATTCAAACAACATTACGCAATATTTTCGGACTCGAGCAATTATGGTTTTTTCCGGATCCGCGCTCTTTAGGTGGCGCGATGTGGTCGTTTTCTTTTTGTCTGTTCCCCTATGTCTATTTAATTGCGCGCACTTCGTTTCTGGACCGAAGCGGTCGCCTTTCCGAGGCGGCTGAAACGCTCGGATACAGCGGTTTCCAGGCTTTTTTTCGCTTGGTTTTACCCATGGCACGACCAGCGATCTTTGCGGGAATGGCCCTCGCCCTGATGGAGGTCATGGCGGATTACGGTGCAGTCGCCTATTTTGGTGTTGAAACTTTCGCAACAGGTATTTTCAGGGCATGGCTGTCCTTTAGCGATCGCCTGGCTGCCGTTCAGCTTTCCCTGGGTCTACTGGTATTTGTGATTCTGATTTTTTATATGGAGCAGACAAATAGAGCCCGGATGCGTTATGCGAGCTCGGGAGTCGTTCAACGCGCTGCATTACCCCGGCTTCTAAAGGGTCGAAAGGCTTTCGGTGCCTTTGCAGTGTGCGGATTGACTTTGCTCTGCGCATTTTTATTGCCCGTGGCGGCTTTGCTCAAGCTGCTTTGGGAGCAGGGCTTGAGTCTAGATGTGCGCTACCTGGACTGGTTACAAAACTCTTTTGGTTTATCGGCGATCACCGCGCTGATTTCCGTGGCTTGCGCTTTATTGCTGGCTTACGGTGCGAGATTGACGAAAAGCGCGACTCTGCAGTGGGTCAATCGTTTGCTTGGTCTGGGATACGCACTGCCTGGCGCGGTGCTGGCGGTCGGTATTTTGTCTGTGTTGGGCCTCTTTCAGGTGGCGTGGATCATGTCTGCCACCGTTTCGGTGCTGATTTATGCCTATCTGATCCGCTTCCTTTCTTCCAGTTTGCAAAGCGTGGAGGCTGGGCTTTCGCGTATCACTCCCTCGATGGATGGTACGGCAGCGCTCTTAGGGGCGACGCCCTGGCAAACGATGCGCGACATTCATTTTCCGCTCCTCAAGCGTAGTGTCATGACAGCAGGGCTTTTTGTATTTGTCGACGTGATGAAGGAGCTCCCAGCGACCTTGCTTTTACGCCCCTTCAACTTTGACACGCTTGCCGTAGCGACCTATCAGCTGGCGGCGGACGAGCGTTTATCCGAGCTGGCGTTACCATCGTTGACGATTGTGATTGCCGGGTTGATCCCTGTGATTTTGCTGTCGCGCGCAATGTCTAAATCTAACCGGTATTGATAATGATTCGCATTTAGTGTTAATATGACGTTTCTCGCTATTCGAACAGTTACTGATTAGAAGCACTACTGATTAGAAGCGCGACTGATTAATCACCCCGGAATACTTTCTGATGAACAAGCAAATGGTACTGAAAGCCCTGGCTGCAGGCGTGTTGTCATTCACCGCGGCTGGCAGCGCATTCTCCCAGCCTGGCCAGACTGGTCAAAGCACTCAGGCTGCCAAAGAGCTCAATGTGTATTCTGCACGTCACTATCAGACTGATGAGGCGTTGTACGGTGGCTTTACCAAGGCGACAGGGATCAAAATCAATCGTATCGAAGCCAGTGACAATGCGCTGATCGAGCGCTTAAAAAGCGAGGGCGCCAAAAGCCCGGCCGACGTGATTTTGCTGGTTGATGCGGCGCGTTTATGGCGTGCGGAAAAGGACGGTATGTTCCAGCCAGTCAAGTCCGCTTATATCGATGAGCGTATCCCTGAAAATCTTAGAGCTCAAGCTCAAGGGGGTGGCAACACTTGGGTGGGTTACTCCACGCGGGCTCGTGTGATTGTGTACAACAAGGCGCGCGTCAAGCCAGAAGATGTCAACACCTATGAAAAGCTGGCAGATCCAATCAACAAGGGCAAGGTCTGCACACGTTCCGGATCACATCCTTACATGCTGTCGCTCGTGGGCGCGATGATCGAGCGTCGCGGTGAAGCTGCGACGGAGGAGTGGGCCAAAGGTATGGTCGCCAACCAGGCGCGCGCACCGCGTGGGGGAGATACCGATCAGATCAAAGCCGTCGCAGCGGGTGAATGTGGTGTCGCGCTCACCAATTCATATTATTTCGTGCGCATGATGCGCTCCACCAAGCCTGAGGATCAGGCAATGATGGCAAAAATTGGTTTCTTGTGGCCCAACCAGGAAACGAGCGGCACGCACATCAACATTGCTGGAGGCGGAATCGCTAAAAATGCGCCGCATCCAGAAGCCGCGACCAAGTTTCTTGAATATCTTGCGACCGATGGTGCGCAAGTCTATTTCGCTGACGGTAACAACGAGTGGCCAGCGGTGGCTTTAGTCAAGGTTGAAAATCCGGGTTTGAAAGAGCTTGGATCGTTTAAGGTTGAAGACGTCTCTGTGGCTGCAATGGGTCGTAATCAAATCGCAGCTCAGAAAATACTGGACCGCGCACGATTTAAATGAAGAAGCAGTGAAGAAGAAGTGAAGAAGCAGTAAACAAGTAAAAATCCCGCAAGTTTTCGAAGCTTGCGGGATTTTTATTTCAACTTGATCAGTGCCTGAAGCTTATGCAGTGCCCCAAGGACGGATCGCTGCTTTCAGTTTCTTGTAGCCGTCGATGTAACGTGGGCGTTCGCCAGCGTAGATTTTGTCGAAGGTGGCGAGCTGAGCGTCCAACCAGTCGGCCAGCTGCTTGTTGCCTGGGTTGGCTGCCTTGTAGGCCTCGTTGATCAGCACAAAGTGAATGCGTGGGTCGTAAGGCTGCTTTTCGCCGCCAACCGTTTCGTCGCCGTCGAGCAAGCGCAACAGCATCGCATCTGCCGAGCCCAATGTCTGTTCATAGATTGGGGCGCCATGCACGCGATACATCACGCTGGTCATGTCTTTACCGTTGGTCATTGTGAAACCCATTTCGGTCCACAATTTCTTCATGTCGACTTTGGCGCCAACTTTGTCAAGAACCATCTGGCCCCAGTCACGCAAAACGTCAGGTGCATCGGCCATCAGGTCGGTCAGGCGGTCACCGTCCAGATCCGTTGCATAAACGATGCAAGGACGCTGGCGGATCATGTCATGCAGCAACAAGCCGAAGTTGGTGTCTGAAATGTGTTCGTAAATATCGCCTGTCCAGTTCTCCATGCCAGCCTTGAAGTCCTTGGGGAGCAGGGCCACGATGGCGTCAACGCTCGCGCGGTGCTCCTCGTAGGCGTCCACGGTGTACTGACGCTTGAGCTTGAATTTGGTGCCCTGCATCAGCCAGCGCATGATGCCTGCGTTGATAGCGTCTTCTTGAGCCTGTGTGGGCTTGGTGGCGACACGACCGATTTGACCAGTCTCGTGCACCATTTTCAGGAAGAGACGCGCAGCGTAGGCCATGCGGATGCCGGGGGTATTCATTTCAGAGTGGATCACACCAGTGGCATGATCAACGTTGAATTTCTTTTTGTCCTGGGAATAGGGCAGACCAGGCATAAAACGGATGCTGGTGATGCCGCCATAGGGACGGACGTTGCAATACACGCCAGCTGCGGTGCGCAGGGGAGCATTGGCGGATTTGCCGTTCACAACAACTTTTTTGCCGCCTTCGTTGACCATGAAGTCACCGGCTGTCGACCACTTCAGTGCTGTGTAGTCCAGCTTGCCAAACCACTCGAGGGATTTGAGTTTGCTGTCATGACGGAACTGAGCCATCATCGGAACGCCGAGGAAAGGCAAACCGAGCACGTCCAGCGCCATCAATGTGCCGTTGAGTGCGAACATATCCGTAAAAGCGTGGGCAACGGGCTTGACGCCACCGTGAAAGTTGCCGCCTTCCCAGATGATTGCGTCAGGGCAACCTTCGGGTTTGACCGATGAGCGTTTGTAAATGCCATCGAGCATTTTGAAAAGATCGCCGTTCTGTTCTTCTTGGGCGATTTTTAGCAAATCCAATTCTTGTGCCATGAGCGTAAAGCCTCAAATTTGAAGTGAGTAAAAGACATCTGTGCAACTAGGGATTATCGCATTAGTGGCGGTTGTCACCAAGTTACCTAGGTAAAGGAATTCATAGGGGGAATAAAGGCTAATACTTTACGCCTTGATATATTGTTCCCCCGTTGTTTGAATGCGTACTCTTAGGTACGCGCACTCTTATCGTGCGGCGTGAAACTCAAAGCCTCGGTAGTTGTCCTGGATGACTTCTTCGCAAATATCGCGATAGTGACTCAATCCTCCGGCGTAAGGCATGAATACTTGCGGTTTACCCGGCACGTTCGCACCCAGGTACCAGGAGTGCTTGACCTTGGGTAGTAACGTGGCGTTGGCGGCCGCATCGACCTCGGCTTGCCACGCGTCACCGGAGGATTCTGGAACCTCGACACAGTCCAGCCCTTTGTCACGCATATGTTTGATGCATCGTGTGATCCATTCAACGTGCTGCTCGATCGCCGGCGGCATGTTGCACAGCACGGAGGGACTACCAGGACCTGTAATGGTGAACATATTAGGAAAGCCCGGGATCTGTAAACCTAGATAGGTGCGTGGACCTGCGTGCCAGTATTCCCGGAGTGTTCTGCCGTTGCGGCCCGTGACATCGAGTTTGACGAGTGAACCTGTCATGGCGTCAAAGCCTGTCGCGAACACAATGATATCCAGCGGGTACTCATGCTCAGTGGTTTTGATGCCATTGGCTGTGATGCACTCGATGGGGGCTTTGCGAATGTCGACAAGCGAGACGTTGTCGCGGTTATAGGTTTCGAAGTAGTGCGAATCAACAGGTGGACGCTTGGCGGCGAATGGGTGGTCGATATCGGCCAATAGTTCGGCGACCTCAGGTTTTTTGACGATTTGTTTAATTTTGTTGCGGATAAACTGAGCCGCAGTTTCATTGGCTTCGGCGCTGGTCAGAATGTCGCGATAGAGCGCGCGAAACTGAAAGCCGCCTTGCTCCCATTTTTTCTCGTAGGCTTTGAGACGTTCGTCCTCGGGCACTTCGAGCGCGGACTTGTCCTCGATATAAAAACCATGGCCATTGGTGTTGGTTGTCATGATTTTACGGATGTCATCCGCATGTTCTTTGGCGTACTTTTTAAATTCGGGTGTGAGTGGCGCGTTGCGAGCGGGCAGACTGTAATTAGGAGTACGTTGGAACACGGTCAAGTGCGCCGCGCTTGCCGCGATGACAGGGATGGCCTGAATGCCCGTTGAGCCTGTGCCGATTACACCCACCCGTTTACCCTTGAAATCCACGCCTTCGTGTGGCCACTGACCCGTGTGGTACCACTTGCCTTTAAAGTCGGACAGGCCTTTGATTTTGGGCATATTGGCCGAAGATAGACAGCCAACGGCGGTAATCAGATATTGGGCGTTGTATTCTTTGCCGTTTTCTGTTTTGACGTGCCAGCGATTGGTCGCTTCGTCAAAATGCGCTTGGGACATGCGTGTATCGAGCTCGATATCGGAGCGCAGTTTCAGTTTGTCCGCGACAAAATTCAAATAGCGCAAAATTTCCGGCTGTTGGGGGTAGCGCTCCGACCACTCCCATTCCTGGATGATTTCTTTTGAAAAATAATACATATAGGTGTGACTTTCCGAGTCACAGCGAGCGCCTGGATAGCGATTCCAAAACCAGGTCCCTCCAACACCGCTACCTGCTTCGAGAACCTTGGCGGTCATGCCAAGCTTGTCCCGCAAGCTGTAGAGTTGATACATGCCCGAAAAGCCTGAGCCTATGATGATGGCGTCTAGTGTTTGCATAAAAATTTAGGTTGTCTCGTGTATTTGAATGGATCAAATGATTCTTATTATTTTGCAGAAATAGTACATCAATCCATGCGGATGACTGAATGCTTCCTGTTGATTTCCCTCAAACATTAAAGTCATCGTTCCGAGGTATGCTGATCGACAGCTGGAAAATCGCAACGAATCATCAAATAAGGGGAAACCATGACAAAAGAACTCGGAAAAGGGACTGTTTTGTGCGACGTCGACGCGCGTGGGGTTGTCACAGTGACGTTAAATCGTCCTCAAGTCAACAACGCCTACAACGGCGATATGATCGAAGGCTTGCATGAGGCGCTCGATCTGCTGGGTCCCAAGCCCGATGCTCGGGTCGTGGTGATTAAAGGCAATGGCCGACATTTTCAGGCGGGTGCTGATCTGGCCTGGATCTCCAGCGTGTCGCACACCTCGCCGGCTGAAAACGAACGGGTGTCGCGCCTGACCGCCGAAGCGGTTCGCCGTCTGGATATCGTGCCCATCCCGACTGTGGCGTTGATTCATGGTGGATGTTTCGGCGGCGGGACGGGCATTGCCTCAGTGTGCGACATCGTGGTGGCTGCCGACAACGCCGTTTTTGCCATTACTGAGGCGCGCTGGGGCTTGATCGCAGGAATTATTTTGCCGCAGCTTTGCCAGGCCATGGGCGTCAGAAACGTGCGGCGCTACGCCTTATCTTCAGAGCGTTTTGGCCCAGATGTGGCGTTGCGTATTGGTTTTGCGCACGAGGTCTGCAAGCTCGAGGAGCTTGAGGCGACGGGCGCACGTATTGTCGATGCCTTGCTCATGAATGCCCCGGGCGCTGTGTCAGCCACCAAGATGCGTACGATGGAAGTCGCCGGTTCCTTCCTGGATGATGCCCTATTCGACGACTTGATCAAGCAGCACTCGGATATGCGCCAGCAGTCTGAGGCGGCGGAAGGCACAGCGTCTTTCATCGAAAAACGCTTGCCGAAGTGGTATCCCGGTCAATAAGGGATTCACGGAGTCAAGTGGATTGAAGCGATTGAAAAACAAGCAACTAAGAGACAAGCGACTGATAGACAGTCGTTTCGAAGTCCGTAAACAGCTTGAGCGCAGATGTATCGACGAAAGGCAATATTTGCATCATCAGGACACCTGCGATCTGGCGAACGGGATCAATCCAGAAGTAGGCATTAGGCAAACCCGCCCAGGCCAGGCTGCCGGCGGATCGACCTGTGGGGGCTGTCGCTTCATTAATCATGAAGGTCAGCCCCCATGTTTTTTCGATGCCAGGAAAAAACTCGGCATCCAGGGACATATTTGGATTGACCGTATGCAGCATCTTGACGCGCAATGGGCCCATCGCATTCTTTGACATCAGAGCAACAGTTTCGGGCTTGAGGATTTGTTGGCCGTTGCCATACCCATTGTTGAGCATCATGCGGGTAAAACGCAGATAATCGCTTGCGGTGGAGTACATCCCGCCACCACCCGGGTCGACCTCGGGCTCTTGTGGGACTTCGAAATCCAGCAGACTCAGTGATTGATCAGCGGCATTGCGCAGATGGACCTTGGCCACTCGCGCGCGCATGTCAGGTGTGATTTTGAAACCCGTGCTGTGCATCCCCAAGGGGCCGGTGATGTGTTTCTGCAGGTATTCACCTAAACGGATGCCAGTGACCGCTGAGATCGCAAGGCCAATCCAGTCAATGTTGATCCCGTACTCCCAACGCTCACCCGGATCGAAGGACAGGGGGATGTTGAGTGCGTTGCGTTGTCCGGATCCCGCGCGCGGGAGCTTATTGAGTTTAAGAAAGCGCGCCGAGTTTTCACTCCAGATATCCGAGGTAAAGCCGGCGGTGTGCGTCATGAGGTGGCGCAATGTGATGGGTGTTTTTGGCGCACGCAACAAAGGCTGTCCCTGCGCATCCCATCCCGTGATGACCTGGATCGCCTCGATATCGGGTAGCACGCGGGCGATTGGATCATCAAGCTTGAGTTTGCCCTGCTCAACAAGTTGCATGGCCGCCGCACCCACCAGGGGTTTGGTCATGGATGCAATCCACATGACCGTGTCCAGAGACATTGGCGCAGGTTGGCCTTGTGCGCGCAGACCAAAGGCGCCTTCGTAAAGCGTTTCTGAGGCATTTGTCACTGCGGCGGCAACGCCGGGGATTCTGCCCGATGACGTGGCTTCGTTCAGCACACTGTCAGCTCGAGCACTCAGGCGTTGGCGCTGCGTCTGGTTCAGCGAAGGGGTGACAGTTGTAGGTTGGTTCATCGTCGAGGCAGTGGAAAACAGTGGAAAAGCAAGAGTGCGGTGAAAGACATGTTAGGGATTTATACACGAAGGCCTAATCGAACGGTCAAGTTGTTTCGGCGATAGAATCTGAGCATGAGACATTCTGCCCGCCGTTCGACCGAATTTGTAAACGATCCGCATCGCCCGCAAGGCCCGCGTCAGCGCAGCGACTGGCGCATCATTGGCGACTTGCTCCCATACCTGATGCAGTACAAAGCGCGTGTGGCGCTTGCGATGGCCTGTTTGCTGGCCGCGAAATTTTCCAACCTGGGTATCCCGGTGATGCTCAAGCACATGGTGGATGCCCTGGATGTGCGCAACAATACGGCGGGTGCACTCTTGGTCGTACCGCTCGCGCTGATCATCGGTTACGGACTGCTTAGATTTGCTTCCTCACTGTTTACCGAACTGCGCGAGTTGTTTTTCGCGCGAGTCACGCAGCATGCGGTACGACAGATCGCGCTCGAAGTATTTCAGCATTTGCATGCACTCTCACTCAGATTCCATCTGGCCAGACAGACTGGGGGCGTGAGTCGGGATATTGAGCGCGGCACCCGCGCCATTCAGTCGCTGGTGTCGTATTCGCTCTACAGCATCGTCCCCACGCTACTCGAGTTTTTTCTGGTGCTGGGTTATTTTGCCTACAACTACGATATCTGGTTTGCTGGGATCACGCTGGGTGCGTTGATCATCTATATCGTCTTTACGATTTATGTCACCGAGTGGCGCACTCACTTGCGCCGGACGATGAACGACATGGATTCTCGGGCTAATCAGAAAGCCATCGATTCGTTACTCAACTTTGAAACAGTCAAGTATTTCGGAAACGAGGCTTTTGAGGCCAAACGTTACGACGAAAATCTGTTGCGTTATCAGGCTGCTGCAATCAAGTCTCAAAAATCATTATCGTTTTTGAATGTCGGTCAGCAGGCGATCATCGCCATTGGTCTGGTTTTGATTTTATGGCGCGCGACGCTGGGCGTCTCGGATGGTTCGATGACCTTGGGTGATCTCGTGTTGGTCAATACCTTGATGATTCAGCTCTACATTCCGCTGAATTTTCTCGGTGTGATTTATCGTGAAATCAAACAGTCCCTGACCGATCTGGATCGAATGTTTACTTTACTCGAGTCTGACCGCGAGATCGCGGACGCGCCGAATGCGCCCGCTTTGCGTATCGCGGATCAAAAGAACGGTCCCGAGGTCAGGTTTGAACATGTCTCGTTTCATTACGAACCAAACCGCGAAATTTTGCATGATGTGAGTTTTGTGATTCCTGCGGGCACGACGACCGCGGTGGTCGGGCGTAGCGGAGCGGGCAAAAGCACCTTGGCGCGTCTGTTGTTCCGCTTTTACGATGTGCAGCATGGACGTATTTTGCTGGACGGACAGGATCTGCGTGCCGTACAGCAAAGCAGTTTGCGGCAAGCCTTGGGGATCGTGCCTCAGGACACGGTTTTGTTCAACGACACGATTGGCTACAACATTGCCTATGGTCGTCCGGGTGCGACTGAACAAGAGGTCCAGGCTGCAGCGCGTGCCGCTCAGATGGATCAGTTTATCGAGCATCTGCCAGAGGGTTACAAGACTCAGGTGGGTGAGCGCGGCCTCAAACTTTCTGGCGGGGAAAAGCAGCGCGTCGCGATCGCGCGCACTTTACTGAAAAAACCTGCCATGCTGATTTTTGATGAGGCGACTTCTGCACTTGATTCGAAGACTGAGCGGGCGCTACAGGACGAGTTGTCGAGTCTGGCGCGCAACCATACGACGCTGATTATTGCCCACCGCTTATCGACGATTGTCCACGCCGACCAGATCCTGGTGATGGATCAAGGTCGTGTGATCGAGCGCGGCACGCATCAGGATTTGATCGCTGCGAACGGCGCGTACGCGCAAATGTGGCAGATGCAGAAAAGAGAAGAAGGAGAGGGCTGATGCCCTCCCTCAGTTAGCGCATATCAAAGCCGAGTTTTTTCAGCGCATCAACGAGTAGGTCGCGTCCGGCCATTGCCTCTGGACCGCGCACGCGGTGCAGGGATTGGATATGCCATGGACCAAGCGGCTTCATCGACTGTTCAGCGTAAAACTTTTCCATGGTCGCGTTGTAGGCATCCACCGCTTCTTTGTGCGCGGTTGGGTGATAGGTTTCTTTGTGGAGCACGGCGCGTTGTGGCAGGCGTGGCTTGACAACATTTTTGGCCGTGGCGGCTGGATCGATATGACCCACGCACATGCCAAAAGTCGCAAAGCTCATGGGAGGTAAACCCAGCTCTTTGGCCACGTCCAGAGGTTTGTTGCGGATGCCTCCAATGTAGACAATGCCAAGATCAAGCGATTCTGCAGCAATCGCTGCATTCTGGGCAGCCAAGGCGGCATCGATCGTACCCATCAGCAGCATTTCCATGTAGTTCAGGCTTTCATGCTCGAGCTTGTGTTCGTCGCCAAGCGCTTTCAGGCGAGCGAGGTCGGCAATCCACACCAGAAAAAGAGGACAGGCACTGATCCACTTTTGATTGCCGGCCATCGCGGCGAGGCGATCTTTGCGACCCTGATCTTCAACGGCCACTACGCTCCAGGTTTGCAGGTTGGAGGATGTCGAGGCTGACTGGGCTGCGGCAACAAGAAGCTCGGCTGTGTTGGGCGCAAGAGGCTCATTGGTGAAGCCGCGTACGGACTTGTGCTGAAAGATTGTTTCGAGGGTCGGGTTTAAAACATCAAGGACTTGAGGGCCTTGTCCATAGCGTGCTTTGAGAAGCGTGTCGAGGTCTTTTGTTGCTTGGGTGCTCATTTTTTTGGCGATCCGTCATGTCGTAAAGATGGCATAGCATACATTGGGTTACAGTCAACGCCAAAATATCGAGGAACACATGTTGACATTAGTTGAGCAAAAGAACCGTCGACGCGCGATTTTTCTGTTGGTGCTACTGGTGCTTTCCTGGGGCTTTAACTGGATTTTTGCCAAGATGACCTTAGAGTATGTCAGCCCTGTGTGGGTGACAACGCTGAGACTCTTGCCTGCGTGTCTGCTTTTCTTTGCGTTGTGCTTGGCGACCGGGCGCGTTCGCGTTCCGGTCAAAGCAGATCTGCCAGTGGTGTTCAGTATCGGTTTGCTGCACATGGTGGGCTTCTCGGTATTGGTCAGTATCGGCTTGCAATACCTCCCTGCCGGCAAGTCGATCGTCTTGGCCTACACCTCGCCACTCTGGGTCGTTCCCGCTGCCTGGTTTTTTCTCCGCGAACCCCTAACCGTCAGAAGACTGCTTGGGTTGCTGATCGGGCTCTCGGGTGTCGTGCTGATCATGCAGCCCGGACAAATGGACTGGAGTGACCCGAACATCGTGCTCGGTCATGTTTTCATGTTGACCGGCGCACTTTGCTGGGCGATTTCAATTGTGTATGGACGCGTTCATAAATGGGTGACACCTCCTTTTTCCTTGCTGCCTTGGCAAATGCTCGTTGGGGGCGTGGTGCAGCTGGTGCTGGCTTTGGTGATCGAAGGAATTCCGCATATCAACTGGACGCTTGAGCTCTGGCTGCTGCTTGGTTTTAATTGCTTGATAGGCAACGGGCTGGCTTACTGGATGATGAATCTGGTTAGCCGGGATTTGCCCGCAGGCGTGGTTTCGATGGGATTGTTGGGTGTGCCTGTGATCGGTTTGGTTTGTTCCAGCTTGTTTTTAGGTGAAACTCTTGGCTTGCCCCTGGTGATTGCTGCGGTACTGATCATCTTAGGAATCGTGCTCGGTACGGTAGCTGGACATAAAAAGCAGTAAAGTCAAAGAGACCCTCGCTTTGTCATCGTCATCCAAGGAATGTGAAAAGATGAGTCAAATAGAAACAGATCTCGGTTTTGCCTCTGACGAGGATGTCCCGATTCCCTACATGACGCGCACGCGTGACTGGTATCTTGCGTTGGGCTATGGCAATCCTTATCGCTGGGCGCATTACGCTGAAGTACCCTTTACGCCACTTGCCAAACCGCTCGCTGAAATGACTGTCGCGTTATTGACCACGGCATCACCCTACGACCCTTCCAAGGGTGAGCAGGGTGTTGGCGCGCCCTACAACGCCGAGGCAAAGTTTTACAAGGTTTATTCTGGCGATGTGACGATCGATCATGATGTGCGGATTTCCCACGTGGCGATCGATCGCAAGAACACCACCATGGAAGACAGCAACACCTGGTTTCCTCTGCCCGCGATGAGAGCGGCTGCGGCAGCGCGACGGATCGGTCGTCTGGCTCCGCGTTTTCATGGGATCCCCACCAACCGCAGTCAGCGTCATACGATTGAAGTGGATTGCCCTGAGGTACTCAGACGTTGCAAGGAGGATGGTGTCGAGGCGGCAGTGCTCGTACCCAATTGTCCGGTTTGTCATCAGACGCTGAGTCTCGTATCCCGATATCTTGAATCAGCAGGTATCCCGACGATACTGCTCGCATGCGCCAAGGACATTGTCGAACACTGCGGAGTGCCGCGTGTGATGTTTAGTGATTTTCCATTGGGCAATGCCGCAGGTAAACCGAATGACCCCGCTTCGCAGGCCGCAACGCTCGAACTGGCATTTCGAACCCTCGAGACGGCACCTGCGGCGCGTACGACGGTTCAGTCCCCTCAGCGCTGGAGCGCGTCACATGCGTGGAAACAGGATTATTCAAATGTCGCTCGAGTGAGCGCAGAAGAATTGGCCCGGTTGCGTTCTGAGAACGACCGGGCCAAAGAAGCTGCGAAAGCGCTACGTGCGAATCAGTTAGCCTGAACGCCGGCGTTTTTCAGCAAGGGACCAAGCGTATCGATTTCCTTTTTCAGATGCTCGGCAAGTTTTGCGGGCGTTGCCAGGTCAGGCGTGACAGGCGAGGTGCCCATGTTTTCCAGACGCGCCTTGACATCAGGATCCAGTACGGCTTTGGCCAACGAAGCGGACAGTTTGTCGATCACGGGCTTGGGTGTGCCCTTAGGGGCATAGATTCCAAACCAAATGCTCAGATCAAAGCCTTTGACGCCTGCTTCGCTGATCGCTGGCAGGTCAGGTAAGGAGTCGATTCGTTGTGTGCCTGCAATTGCGTAGGCTTTGATGCGATTACCCTTGATATGACCCACGGTGCTGGTTGTCTGGTCGCACAAGATGTCGATCTGACCACCCATCAAGTCGTTCATCGCAGGTGCAGTTCCCTTGTAAGGAATGTTGTTGAGTTTGACGCCCAGCGCTTCCATAAACATCAGGCTGCACATATGCGAGGCAGAGCCGACGCCTGCGTTGCCAATACTGATTTTGTCCTGATTCTTTTTAACGTAGTCGACAAATTCTTTGGTGTTCGCTGGAGGAAAGTCCTTGCGCGCCACGACAACCATTGGACCCACCGTGGCTAACCCGACTGGCTCGAAATCCGTGACTGGGCTGTAGGACAGGTTTTTGATCAGCATCGGGTTGGTGGCATGACTGATATGCGTCATCAGAAGCGTATAGCCGTCAGGTGCCGAGCGTGCAACGCGCGCGGTCCCGATGCTGCCACTCGCGCCTGCGGGATTGTCAACGATGATTTGCTGACCGAGGTTCTTTTGCATTGCGGCTGCAAAGAGTCGGGTGATGGTATCACCTGGGCCACCCGGCGCGTAGGGCATGACCATGGTGATGGTTTTATTGGGATAGTCTTGAGCGATCGCGGCAAAAGAGGCTGCGCTCATGACCAAAGACGCGCAGAGTGTGCGCAGTAATGCTTTTTTCATACTGTAAGTCTCCCGATTTACTTGAATCTCCGACCAATTAAGACCGAACCTTGAGATCGATCATACTATGGCGACGATTTGACGGGGCATAGGGGCAGCCCTAATATTTGCGCTTGCTAACTTACATTTTGAGTCCTTTCATGCCAATCTCAATGCTCGAATCCTCCATTTTCAAAGATATGTTCGGCACGGCAGCGATGCGTGAAGTGTTTGACGACACTGCCACGTTGCGCCGCTACACCGACACTGAAATCGCATTGGCAAAAGTTCAGGGCGAACTTGGAGTGATACCGAAAGCGGCCGCAGCTGCGATTGTCGCGCGCGCCGATTCGAGCAAACTCGATATGGTCGAACTCAAGCGTGAAACAGAGATCGTGGGTTATCCGATTCTGCCTTTGGTCCATCAGATTTCAAAGATGTGCGGTCCCGAGGGCGAGTATCTGCATTGGGGCGCGACCACGCAAGACATCATGGATACTGCGACGGTGCTCCAGGTGCGTGATGGTCTGGCGATCATTGAAAAAGATCTGAATGAGCTCGATGCGATTCTGGATCAAATGTCGTTGCAATACCGGGATGCGCCAATGGCGGGACGCACACACTTGCAGCACGCACTGCCGATTACTTTTGGCTATAAAGCGGCGGTCTGGTTGTTAATGGTGCGTCGCCACCGCGAGCGTTTGGCGCAACTCAAACCGCGTGTCTTGATCGGACAGTTTGGTGGCGCGGCAGGTACGCTCGCCTCATTGGGTGAGCAGGGACTCGCGGTCCAGGAAGCGCTGATGAAAGAGCTTGGCCTGGGCGCTGCCCCCGTGACTTGGCATGTTGCGCGAGACGGTCTGGTTGAAGCCATCCAGTTTTTAGCACTTGTCACGGGTTCTCTTGGCAAGATCGCGCTCGACATCATGTTGATGATGACCAACGAGCTTGGCGAGGCGTTTGAGCCTTTCGTCAAAGGCCGTGGCGCCTCGAGCACAATGCCACAAAAGCGCAATCCGATTTCCTGTGAGTTGATGCTCAGCGCTTCGAAAGCCGTGCGTCAACACGCCGGTCTGGCACTTGACGCAATGGTGCAAGACTTTGAGCGTGCGACAGGACCTTGGCATATCGAGTGGTCTGCGATCCCCGAGTCTTTTATTTTGACTGCGGGTGCGCTCAAGCAAGCTAAGTTCATGCTCGCGGGCCTCGAGGTCGATACCAAGCGGATGCTGAAAAATCTTGACTTGACCGGTGGCTTGATTGTCGCTGAAGCCGTCATGATGGGCTTGGCGCCCTACATTGGTCGCCAGACAGCGCATGATGTGGTGTATGACGCATGCAGGGCTGCTTCGATACAGGGTAAAAAACTCGCCGAAGTCCTCTACCAGGACAAGGCCGTGAGCGAAAAACTCGATCGCGCCCAGATTGATCGTCTCTGCGATCCCGCCAATTATTTGGGAGCCGCCCCACAGATGGTGGATCGCATGCGCGCCTGGAAGAAAAACTGATGGTGCGTGAGATTCAGGCGCGGGACATCGTCACTAGCATTGCGGATGCATTGCAATATGTGAGTTACTACCATCCGGCTGATTTTGTTCAGGCCCTCAAGGCCGCTCATCAAAAAGAGAGCAGTGCGCCCGCTCGCAATGCGCTGCTGCAGTTGCTGGTGAACAGCAAACTCAGTGCCCAAGCCCAACGTCCTGTTTGCCAGGACACGGGTGTGGCACATGTTTTTTTCAAACTCGGGATGGACGTCCGCATTGTTGCGCCTGAGCGCTCCAGCACGCCGAGTTTGCAAGCACTGGCGAATGAGGGCGTCGCTCAAGCCTATATGTTCGCCGAGAATCCGTTGCGCGCTTCGATGATTCGCGACCCTCTCGGGCAGCGTAAAAATACAGGCGACAACACACCGGCAATCGTGCATGTCGAGTTAGTCGAGGGCGATCGCCTTGAGATCATCGCTGTCGCTAAAGGCGGCGGTGGCGATGTTAAAGCGCGTTATGCCATGCTCAACCCAAGTGATTCGATCGCGGACTGGGTGGTCAGTCAGCTACCCGGCATGGGTGCAGGCTGGTGTCCGCCTGGAGTGCTGGGGCTTGGAGTTGGCGGCACGCCTGAGCAGGCCATGCTGATGGCCAAGCGCGCATTGTTCGCACCGATCGATATTCAGTCGATAAGAGACAAGTCTGCGCACGATGCAGTCGAAAAGCTTCGCCTCGAGGTATTTGACCGTGTCAACGCTCTGGGTATTGGTGCGCAAGGCCTAGGCGGAGATTCCACGATCCTGGATGTCAAAATCGAGACTGCTCCGTCGCATGCGGCGTTATTGCCTGTCGCGCTCATGCCGAATTGCGCGGCGACGCGTTTTATTTCTTTTTCTCTCGATGGCTCGGGTCCGGCATCATTTGCTCCGCCTGATCCCTCTGTGTGGGAAGGGATTCCTGGTGCCATGCCGACCACCGATGGTCGACGTGTAAATCTGGATACGTTGACGCATGAAGAAGTGCGGAGTTGGAAAGCTGGCGAGTTGCTCTTGCTATCCGGTAAGCTCTTGACCGGTCGGGATGCCGCGCATAAACGCATGGTCGATACGCTCGCGCGTGGTGAGGCGTTACCCGTGCCTTTGAAAAATCGTGCCATTTACTACGTCGGCCCAGTTGATCCGGTCAAAGGAGAGGCGGTTGGGCCCGCCGGCCCAACGACGTCAACGCGAATGGATAAATTCATGCCTGTCTTGCTCGAACAAACGGGTCTGCTTGTGTCCGTTGGCAAGGCTGAGCGAGGACCCGTCGCGATCGAAGCGATCAAGAAAGCCGGTGCCGCATACCTGGTCGCTGTGGGCGGGGCTGCTTATCTCGTATCCAAAGCGATCGAGTCGGCTCGTATCTTGGCCTATGAGGATCTTGGTATGGAAGCAATCTATGAATTTGTGGTGCGCGATATGCCGGTGACAGTCGGTGTTGACGCCCGCGGTCAGACCATTCACTGGATCAGCTCAGCTCGTACCAGTCGCGAATAGCGCTCCACGCCTCTTGAGCAGTTTCGACGATCTTGACGATGTTGAGGTCGTCATGTTCGATTAATCCGGACTCGATCAAAAGATCAAAGCGAATCATGCTGTTCCAAAAGGTATGACCTACTAACACGATGGGCATGGGGTCGACTTTTTTTGTTTGAACGAGTGTCAGGACCTCGAAGAGTTCATCGAACGAGCCAAAGCCTCCCGGAAACACAACAATGGCGCGCGCGCGAAGCATGAAGTGCATTTTGCGCAGGGCAAAGTAATGAAACCTGAAACAAAAATCGGGTGTGATGTAGGGGTTGGGAACTTGTTCGCGAGGCAGGCTGATGTTCAGGCCAATCGACACATCGCCAGCTTCTGAGGCACCCCGGTTTGCCGCCTCCATGATGCCGGGTCCGCCTCCCGTGCAGATATGCAAGCGAAAATTTTTGGCGGCCTGATGACGATTGTATTCACCCACCAAGCGTCCAAAGTCTCGCGCTGACTCGTAATGCACACAAGTGTTGAGCGCGATTTTCGCTTTGGCACGCTCTGCATCGCTCGTCGCGGTTTTTTCTTTCAATAGCGCATCCTCACGGCTGACAAAGCGCGCGGAGCCGAATACAACGATCGTGTGATCGATCCCGTGCTCTCTCAGAATTAAATCTGGCTTGAGGAGTTCGAGTTGAAAACGGATGCCGCGGACCTCCGGACTATTGAGAAAGTCTTGATCCGCAAAGGCAAGCTTGTAAGCAGTGCCTTTTTCAGAAGGTGAAAACTTTTCTTCGAGTTCAACAGTCAGTTCGCCGGCGGTTTTGGCGTTATCAATGGGTAGTTTGGGTGTCATGCAGGTACCTGATGGAAGTTTCTAGCCTAATATATTCCAAAAGCACAGAATCGATTCTCATAAGGACACAAGCATGAAGTTGGTCAGTTATATCCATCAAGGCAAGAATACCTACGGCGTTTTGCTTCCCGACGGCGGGATTGTGGATCTAGCGTCCCGTATCGGGCATGAGTACCCCACGCTTTTGGAGCTGGTACGGAAAAACGGTTATGCGGCTGCTCAGCAAGCCCTCAACAACGCGAAGAGTGCCGATGTACGAGAGTCGGATATCCGTTATTTGCCCCTTTTCCTTGAGCCTGTCACGATTCATTGTGTGGGTTTGAATTACGCCGCGCATGCCGCCGAAGCGGGTCACAAGCTCCCAGAATTTCCCCGGACTTTTGTCAAAATACCCGCCGCACTCGTCGCGCATAACGAGGACTTTGAAAAGCCGACGCTTTCCCCGGAGTTTGATTTTGAAGGGGAAATCGCCGTGGTCATCAGCCAGACCGCTCGCAAGGTCAAAGCCGAAGATGCTGCAAAATACATCGCAGGCTATACCTGTTTCATGGACGGTTCTGTACGTGATTATCAATTTCAGCGCACCCTCGATCAAGGCAAAAACTTTTACCGCTCCAGCTCGATCGGCCCCGCGCTCGTGACGCCCGACGAGGTGGGTGTGCTAGATCATTTGACGCTGACGACGATCGTGTCGGGTGAAACAATGCAGCACACAGCCTTCGACAACATGATCTTCACGATTCCGAAATTGATTGAGTACATTTCGGGCTTTACAGAGCTCCACGCAGGGGATGTGATTGCCACGGGTACTCCGGAAGGGGTGGGTTTTAGCCGCACCCCGCCCAGATTTCTGCAAAAGGGGGATGTTGTCGAGGTCATCATTGATAAAATAGGAACATTGCGTAACAAGGTTTCTTAGCAAAATGACTATTAGCGATCCACAGTACTCACAGTCAAGCATCCTCGAACCGGTTGCACTGACTGCGGGTCCGGTGGGACACGGCTCGACACAGGCCTTGATGCTTGCGGCCATCGGCGTGGTGTTCGGCGATATTGGCACGAGCCCTCTCTACGCGCTGAAAGAATGTTTTAGCCCTGAGCACGGGATTCCCTATTCGCCAGAGGCTGTGCTCGGTATTTTGTCGATGCTGTTTTGGGCAGTGTTGTTGATCGTGACACTCAAATATGTCGTGATCGTGATGCGCGCGGACAACCGGGGCGAGGGTGGGGTCTTGTCACTGATGGCCTTGGCGATGCGCTCACTCAAAGGCAAAGGCAAGCCTCATCTGGCGGTGATGATGCTCGGTATGTTCGGGGCATGCATGCTGGTGGGCGAGTCAGTGATCACTCCGGCGATTTCTGTCTTGTCGGCCGTTGAGGGGCTGGAGATCATCACGCCGGAACTCAAAAGTTTCATCATTCCGATCACGCTGACCATTCTGGTCGTTTTGTTTGTGATTCAAAAGCATGGCACTGCCGCAGTCGGCAAGCTGTTCGGGCCGATCACACTACTCTGGTTTCTGACCTTGGCTGCCCTGGGTGTACTCAACATTCTCAAGCAGCCAGATATTTTCATGGCGATTAATCCCATGTATGCGATCGACTTCATTTATGCGCATACATTTTTAGCGTTTATCGTACTGGGTTCAGTTGTGCTGGTTGTCACGGGTGTCGAGGCACTCTATCTGGACATGGGGCATTTTGGTAAAAAGCCTGTGCGTTATGCCTGGTTGTTTGTGGTGATGCCAAGTCTGTTGCTGTGCTATTTCGGTCAGGGCGCCTTGCTCATGACGGATCCTGACGCGATCCGCAACCCTTTTTATCT
>JACCEC010059513.1_pt1 | contig 31951 bp, 29 predicted proteins | sample 7450121 | NCBI WGS metagenome assembly JACCEC01 (sample SAMN15323455, study PRJNA562643) | freshwater metagenome | isolation source: river surface water | place: USA:Blue River Watershed | collected 2017-08-18 | reverse complement strand
GGTAATTCGAGCCCCGTCGGGTGTGTAGTTAGTGGCCTTGGGAGTTACTGACCATGGCAAGCAACTACGATGACGTGCTCAACCAGCTGCGCGCGGCTGGCCTGGATGTGGACTCCATTGAGGTCGGACGGATGCGCCGCTGCCGCGCCGATGGCGAAGGGCGTGAGAAGCGCGGCTGGTACATCGTGCATGAGCTGCGCCTGGACAACGGCGCGGACGTGCTGGTGGGCAGCTACGGCGTGTGGCGCGGTGCCGAGAACAACGCCCAGAAAATCGAGCTTGGCAAGGCGTACACCGTCAACCGCGAGCAGGCCGAAGCCATGCGCAAGCGCCTGGCCGAAGACAAAAAGCGTGCCGAGCGTGAGCGCCAGGAAGAGGCCCGCCGCGCAGCGCACCGTGCCACCCAGGTGTGGCGTGCTGCCAGCGAGCAGGGCGATTGCGACTACCTGGCCAAGAAGGGTGTGGGTGCTCATGGCGTGCGCTTCACGGCCCAGGGCGCCATGCTCATTCCCATGCTCGACACGGCTGGCCAAGTCCACGGCCTGCAGGTCATTCGCAGCAGCGGGCAAAAAGGCATACCCAAGGAATTTTGGCCTGCAGGCTTGGTGAAGAAGGGCCATTTCCACCTGCTGGGTATGCCCGTGCCAGGCGGTGTGCTGCTGGTGGCCGAGGGCTACGCCACCGCAGCCAGCCTGCACGAAGCCACCGGCCTGCCCGTGGCCGTGGCCTTTGACGCGGGCAACCTTGGCCCCGTAGCCCAGGCGCTGCACAAGCGCTACAAACTGGCCCGCCTGCTGCTGTGCGCCGATGACGATGCGCCGCAAAAGTGCCGTGCCTGCCGCTCACCCGTGTGGCTGCCCGAGGGCAGCGTGTGCCCCACCTGCGGCGAGGAGCATGGCGCGGCCAATGCGGGCGTGTCGTCTGCCAGCGCCGTGGCCCTGCAAGTGGGCGGTGCCTGGGTGGCCCCAACATTTGACGACCCTGCAGCCATCCGCGCAGCGTGGGTGGATTCGGGCAAAAAGCTTACTGACTTCAACGACCTGCACGCCCGGGAAGGCCTGCACGCCGTGCGTACCCAGATCGAGGCCCGCATCCTGGCACTGGGCTGGCGTGCTGGGGGCGCAGCGCGGGCAGTCACACCCCAGGGGGGAGGGGTGGCGCCTGCGGGCGGGCTCAAGAAAAAAGACAAGCTGCGCAGCGTGGAAAGTCTCGATGATCTGCTGGAGCGCTTTGCCCTGGTGTATGGTCAGGGAGGCACGGTGTTCGATCGCAGCGAACACATGCTGGTGGCGCTGGGTGACATGCGCGACATTTGCCTGACGCGCGATTTGCACCGCGCCTGGCTTGAGCACCCCGAGCGCAACACGGTGCGCAAGGAAGAAATCGGCTTTGACCCTGCCTGCAGCGACCCCAATATCACCTGCAACCTGTGGGCTGGCTGGCCCACATCAGCAAAGGCCGGCGCGTGCGACAACCTGCTCGACCTGCTGCGCTATATGTGCGCAGACGACAGCCACCCCGAGGAGCTTTTCCAGTGGTGCCTCAAGTGGCTGGCCTACCCGCTGCAGCACCCGGGCGCCAAAATGAAGACCACCATGGTCATCCACGGCCCCCAGGGCACGGGAAAGAACATGTTCTTCGAGGCCATCATGGCCATGTACGGCTGCTATGGCCGGGTGATTGACCAGTCGGCCATCGAGGACAAGTTCAACGACTGGGCCAGCCGCAAGCTGTTTTTGATTGCCGACGAAGTGGTGGCGCGCTCTGACCTGTACCACGTCAAAAACAAGCTCAAGGCCTTCATCACCGGGGAGTGGATCCGCATCAACCCCAAAAACATGGCTGCCTACGACGAGCGCAACCACGTCAACCTCGTGTTTCTGTCAAACGAGGCCATGCCCGTGGTGCTGGAAGAAGACGATCGCCGCCACGCCGTCATTTGGACACCGGCCAAGCTCTCGCGCGATTTTTACGCTGGCGTGCAGGCCGAGATTGATGCCGGTGGCGTGGCTGCGCTGCACCACTACCTGCTGCACCTCGACCTGGGCGACTTTGGCCCGGCCACGCTGCCGCCCATGACGGATGCCAAGCGCGAGCTGATCGATCTGAGCAAAGACAGCCCCAGCCGCTTCGTGCAGGCCTTTGAGACGGGAGACATTGACGGCTTCCCAGGGCGCAACGCCCCGGCGCTGCTGCTTCCCGCCCTCAGTACCGACCTGTACGAGCTGTACCGCCTGTGGTGCGCAGAGGTGGGCCTTAAAGCCCTCAACCTGCCGCGCTTTGGCAACGCGCTGAAGCGCAAGCACAACGCAGCCACGGACCGCAAGCGCTACGCCAACGAAATGGGCGTCCAGCGCGGCCCCATCTCCGTCACCAACTTGCCCGGTGGGCATGAGCCGCCGCCAGGCTGCAGTGAGACCTCTTGGCTGGGTGATCGCGTGAGCATCTTCAAGGCCGCCTTGCGCGACTACAAAAACCGGGGATACGCATGAGCCACGCCCTGTTTGTCCCTTCTCTGTGCGGTATGTGCGGCATCGTGTGCGGCATCGTGTGCGGCATTAAGTTGTTGATTTACAAGGGTTGTGCGGTATGTGCGGTATCAACCCTTACGGGGGCGCGGGCGGGCGCGTGTGTGCACGTATGTGCAGGCGTGCGCACACACGGGCGCAACCATCCCGCACATACCGCACATACCGCACACATCAATTAAATCAACAACTTACAAAAGATTGATACCGCACTGCATACCGCACAAAAGCCAATTGATACAGCACACCACCCCTTTGGATAAAAAAATGACCGAACAAGCCCGCAAAACCATCCCCTGCACCCAGGACAACGCCCGCGAAGTGCGCGCCCTCATGGCCCGCTGGCCTGAGCTTGACGGCTTGGTGCGCGGCCTGCATCAGGCTGGCTTGATCGACGGCCTGCGCAGCGTGCAAATCACGCTCACGGGCGATGAAAAATTTGTGGCTAAGGGGTTGGGTGCGGTGAAGGAAGAAAACGCGCCACAAGCCGAAAAAAAGGCAGCCATCGAAAGCGAGGCAGCCCATGGCTAACTGGGGCGTCACCATCCGGGCAGAAAACCTCGACAAAGTGGCTGCCGCCGTCGCAAGAATCGGCGACGCCAAGTTGCAAGTGGCCCTGGCCAACGCGCTCAATGACGTGGGCTTTCAGGCCAAGCGCGCTATGGAGCAAGAGCTGCGCAGCGTGTTTGACCGGCCCACCCCGTTCATCACCAAAAGTGTGAAGGTATTCCCGGCCACGGCGGCCAAACTGAGCGTGGCCATCGCCCCCACGCTCGACAGCCGCAACGCCCCCAGCACTGGCGGCAAGGTAGGCGTCGATCCGCAAGACGTGCTGCAGGCGCAAGAGGCGGGCGGCAGGCGCCGGGACAAGCGCAGCGAATCGGTGCTGCGCCGCGCTGGCATCTTGCCTGCTGGCTTTCAGACGGCCATTCCTGCCACTCCCTACCCCGGCAGCGTGGACGCCTACGGCAACATCCGTGGGCCATTCATGGTGCAGCTGCTGTCTTACCTGCAGGCCTTTGGCGAGCAAGGCTTCAAAGCCAACATGACCGGCAAAAACCGCCGCCGCCTGGAAAATGGCACTACCAAAAAGGCTGGGCGCCGATATTTCGTCAGCCTGGGGCGCTACCGCGACGCCACGCGCCACCTGGCACCTGGCATTTGGGCTGCCAGCGGCCCAGGCGGCGTGGATGTGCGCCCCGTGCTCATGTTCGTCAAAGCCCCCAACTACAAGCCGCGCCTGAGCATGCAGGCCGTCATCGCCCGCAGCAACCTGCAGGAATACCTCGACCGCCGCGTGCGCTACCGCGTGCGCAATCTTGCCGAAGGAAAACTCGCATGACCACCAAAACCACCGCCCCAGCCATAGACCCCGCCACGGGCGACGAAATCATCAGCGTGCGCGAATTTGCTGTGCGCGAGGGCTACCGTGCCCACTACGGCCATGAGCTGGCCAAGACAGGCCGCTTGGTAATGGCCCCAGACGGTAAACACTGCCTCGCGCGTGCCAGCCACGAACGCTTCAACGCCAGCAAAGACCCCAGCAAGCAGGGCGTGGCCGATCGGCACGCAGCGGCGCGCGCTGCTGCGGAAGACAGCGACGCCCACGACGCCGACAGCGCCCCGGCATACCGGCCAGCGCAGGGCGCGTCCGAGGCCGCCGTTGGCAACAGCTACCAGCAGGCCCGTGCCGTCAAAGAAAAGTTCCTGGCCCTGGAAGCAAAGCGCGCCTACGAGGTCGCCATTGGCCAGCTGCGCGACAGCCGCGAGGTGGAGGGTCTTGCCGCCACCGCAATGACCGAGCTGCGCATCCGCCTAGAAAACCTGGCCACCACCGTGGCGCCAATGCTCACCAACCAGCCGGACGAAGCCAAGGTGCGCGCCCTGCTGCAAGACCAATTTGCCCACGCGCTTGAATCTGCCTCCCACCACTTCGCCCGGCTCGCCACGGGCGCCAAACAATGACCTCCCCACACCTGCCAAGCACCATCGAGCACATCGCCACCGACGCGCTCATTCCCTACGCCCGCAACAGCCGCACGCACAGCCCCGAGCAGGTTGCCGACCTGGCGCGCAGCATCGAGCAATTCGGCTTCACGAACCCCGTGCTGATTGACGAGCACAACACCCTGATCGCTGGCCACGGCCGCGTGATGGCCGCCCAGCGCATTGGCATGGCTGTGGTGCCAGCCATTCGCTTGCTGCATCTGAACAACGCCCAGCGCCGTGCCTACGTCATCGCTGACAACCAGCTCGCCTTGCAGGCCGGATGGGACATGGCCACGCTGGCGCGCGAAGTGGAAGACCTGATGGCCGAATCCTTCGACGTCAGCCTGCTTGGCTTTGGTGATGACGAGCTGGCCGCGCTGCTGGAAGAACACGGCGCCGAGCCAATCACATCGGATGAGAAAAGGCAGAAGGCGGAAAAAATGCCAGTGGTCTTGCCTGAGCCTGTCAGTGCCACTGGCGATGTGTGGCTGTTGGGCAAACATCGACTGATGTGTGGCAGCAGTGCAGAGCGCGACACAGTGCTGCGCTTGATGAACGGCAAGAAAGCGAATGTGTGCCTGACCGATCCACCCTATGGGTTGAGTGGCGCAGACACTGCTAAAAACGATTATGTGGAGTTTGACGACACCAAAGAGGCCGTAGCCGAGCTAGCCAGGCACTGGTTGCCGATTGCGCGTGAACTGTCTGCCTGCGTGGTTTTTACGCCTGGCGTGACGCGCCAGTGGCTTTACCCCGAGCCTGATTGGGTGATGTGTTGGTTTTTTGGGGCTGGTGTGTCAAGTAGTTCGTGGGGATTTACATGCTGGCAGCCTGTGCTGGCGTATGGCAAAGACCCGTCATTGGCTACTGGAAACGGTCGCAGACCTGATGGCGTCAATTTGAACGCTTCAGCCAACGCTTCTGAATTGGGCCATCCGTGCCCAAAGCCATTGGCACTGTGGGAATGGTTTATTGAGCGCCTGTCGTTCAAAAAAACAGACCTGTTTTTTGAGCCATTCAGCGGCAGCGGCACGACCTTGATGGCTTGCGAAATCCATGGGCGCACCTGCTACGCCATGGAGTTGTCGCCGCAATACGTGGACATGGCCATTCGGCGTTGGCAGGACTTCACCGGCCAGCTGGCGACGCTGGAGAACGACGGCCGAACCTTTGCCGAGGTGGCCGCAGACCGTGGCGTTACAGCGGAGGTTTGATCCGTGATCGCGCCCCAGGTCAACCCCGCCAAGCCGCCCAGCGCTGCGCCAGGCTTTTTCGCAGCCGCCGCCCGCGCCATGGCGCCGCGCAAGCCGCTGACGGTAAGCCAGTGGGCCGACCTGGAGCGCCGCCTCTCCAGCAAGGGCAGCGCCCAGGCTGGCCAGTGGCGCACCGACGCCAATCCGCCGCTGCGCGAGCCCATGGACTGCATGAGCGCGCGCAGCACCGTGCGCGAGGTGGTGCTTATGTACCCGGTGCAACTGGGCAAAACCGAAGTCGCGATCAACGTGCTGGGCTACTGCATGGATCACGACCCTGGCCCCGTGATGGTGTGCCTGCCGGGCGAGGTGTCGATGAACAAGTGGGTGGCGCAAAAGCTCAACCCGGCCATCGAAGAGACGCACGCCATGCGCCGCGCATTGACCAGCGTAGCCAGCCGCGACAGCAGCAACACCCGCACCTTCAAAGACTTCGCTGGCGGCCAGCTCTACATCGAGCACGCTGGCAGCCCCAGCCGCCTCAAGTCCACCAGCGTGCGCACACTGATCGTGGACGAGGTGGACGAATTTGCCAACAACTTGACCGGCGGCGACGACCCGGTCGATATGCTCAACGCCCGCACGTCCGCCTTCCCGGCCACCTACAAGCGCCTGTACATCAGCACACCCCAGATCAAGGGCGTGAGCCGCATCGAAAGCTTGTGGAACAAATCCGACCAGCGCCGCTACTTTGTGCCGTGCCCGCACTGCGGTCATATGCAACACCTGGAGTGGGCTGGCCTGCACTGGAGCCCGGACGGCACCCAGGTGTGGTACGTGTGCCAAGAGTGCGGCGCCCACATTGACGAGCACCACAAAGGCGACATGATCCGCGCTGGCCAGTGGCGCGCCACCAACCCCGAAGCGGGCGGGCGCAACGTGGTGCGCGGCTACCACCTCAACTGCTTGTATTACCAGTTCGGCCTGGGCCCCCGCTGGGTTGACCTGGTGGAAATGTGGCGCGAAGCGCAAAACGACCCCGCGCGCCTCAAAACCTTCGTCAACGACCGCCTGGCCGAGCCGTGGGAAGACGCATCCATGCGCGCCGTGCGGCACAACGCGATTGCCGACCGCGCCGAGCCGTACAAGCTGCGCACCGCCCCTGCGGGCGTGCTGGCCATCACCGCTGGCGTGGACACCCAAGACAACCGCCTGGCCGTCAGCATCATTGGCTGGGGCCAGGGCATGGCCTTTTGGGTGCTCGACTACGTGGAGCTTCCGGGCGACCCAGCAGACGCCGAAGTGTGGGTGGCCCTGACCGAGCTGCTCAACCGCCCCATCCAGCACGCCAGCGGCGCACTGCTGCGCGTGCAGGCCTACGCGCACGACATGGGCGGCCACCGTGGTGAGGCCGTCAAGCACTACGTGCGCCAGCGCCTGGTGCAGCGCCCCATGGCCATCACCGGCGCCACAGCCAACAACGCGCCCGTGCTGGGCAAAGGCAAGCTGGCCGACGTCACCTGGCGCGGCAAGAGCGACAAGCGCGGCGTCACCACCTACCAGGTGGGCACCGTGGCCGCCAAGCACTGGCTGTACGGGCGCCTGTCCACCGACGCCGACAAGCCTCCCGAAGAGCGCCAAACCCACTTCAGCGAAGACCTGGAGCAAAGCTACTTCGCAGGCCTGGTGTCTGAGGTGTACGACCCACGCAAAAACCGCTTCGTCAACCGCCGTGGTGCCCGCAATGAGCCGCTCGACACCTGGGTGTACGCCTTTGCTGCAGCGCACCACCCCGAGCTGCGCCTGCACCGCAACACCAAGGCAGACTGGGAGCGCATGGCGCAAAGACTGCAGGCCGTGCATTCTGATTCAAGCATCAAAACGCCACCAAACGCAAGCGCAGCAAGCGCAAGCAGCTCACAAAAAGATAGCATTCCTTCGACCAAGCCATCCACATCCCGCAGCTACACCCGCCCCGCTGCTGCGCGCCCATCCAACGCCTGGGGCTTTCGCCTTTGACCTTTCCACCATTGCCTATGACCCTTAAAGCACCTGCAGCCACCCTGGCCACACAATCTGCCGATGCCGCCATCCAGCTTGAGCGAGACATCGCCGAAGTCCTGCGCAACGAGGAAGTGCTGGGCTTGATAGCGCGCTCCATCGTGCGAGGTATGCGTGGGAGCATGGGCGGTCAAGAGCTGCGCATCCCGGCGCCAGACAAGTCGGCGCGCAACGCAGAGATTCGCGCCAAATACACGGGCGCCAATGTGCAAGAGCTGGCCAAGGAATACGATTTGACTGGGCGCATGATCTACTACATCGTGCAAAAAATGTGAAATAGCGCCCCTGCAAATTTCACAGGTGTCTGCATAGGCTTGGGCCATGACTCAAGCCACCGACATGCTGTCCGCCTACCTGGCGGCAGAAACCGCCATCTTGCAGGGTAAGGATGTGTCCTTTGGCGGGCGCCGCCAGACCATGGAAGACCTGCCCGCCATCCGCGCAGGGCGCCAAGAGTGGGAGCGCCGCGTGCAGTCCGAGGCCGCCCAGGCCGCAGGCGCGCGTGGGCAAAGCGGCCTTGGCCGCTACAGCGTGGCACGCTTTGGGTGAGGCGAGCATGGCAGACGCAAAAATCACACGTGCCAACGCGCTCGACCGGCTGATTGCCTGGGTGAGCCCGCAGGCCGCCATGCGCCGCGCCAGTGCCCGCGCCGTGCTGGCCCACTACGAGGGTGCCACCACCAGCACCCAGCGCAGCAAGCGCCTGCGCAATGAGGCACCCAACGACATTGCTGCCCGTGGCGCTACGCCGCTGCGCGCCATTGCCCGCGACCTGGAGCGCAACCACGACATCTTCCGTGGCGCGCTGCGCGTGCTGGTCAACAGCACCATTGGCCCGAACGGCATTGGCGTAGAGCCGCAGCCACGGCGCAAAGACGGCACCATCCACACCGAGTACGCCGCCATGCTGTCCGACGCCTGGCGCCACCACTGCAAGCGCCCCGAGGTCACGCGCCGCTACAGCGACTCGCTCATGCAGCGCCTGCTGGCCTACACCTGGTTCCGTGACGGCGAAGTCTTCGCTCAGCAGCTCTACGGCGAGGTGCCCTACCTGCGCCACGGCTCGCCAGTGCCCTACAGCCTGGAGCTTTTCGAGCCCGACTTCGTGCCCATGGACTACAACGACCCGGCGCGTGGCATCACCCAGGGCATCCAAACCAACGCCTGGGGCCAGCCCACGGCGTTTCACCTCTACAAGACTGATCCGCGCTCCAGCGGCTACGGCTTTGCCGTACCGGCCAACCTCAAAACCCTGCCTGCCGAGCGCGTGCTGCACATCGCCACGCTGGACAGGCTGCACCAGCTGCGCGGCGTGAGCGAGTTCGCCAGCGTGCTCGACCGCATTTCCGACCTCAAAGAGTACGAGGAAAGCGAGCGCATCGCCGCCAAGGTGGCCGCCAGCCTCACCGGGTACGTCAAGCGCACCAACCCCGACGGCTTTAACCCCGCCGACGTAGAGCGCAACGACAAAGGCGAGGCCCTGCCGCGCGACGTACACCTGCAGCCAGGCGTCATCATCGACAACCTGCTGGTGGGCGAGGAGATTGGCCTCATCGACAGCAACCGCCCCAACCCCAACTTGATCGGCTGGCGCGCTGGCCAGCTCAAAGCCATTGCTGCAGGCATTGGCGCAGGCTACAGCAGCATCGCGCGCAGCTACGACGGCACCTACAGCGCCCAACGCCAGGAGCTGGTGGAACAGTGGGTGCACTACGCCGTGCTGGCCGACGAGTTCACCAGCATGTTTGTGCAGCCGCACTACGAGCGGTTTGTAGAGGTGGCGCACCTGTCTGGAGTGGTGTCGCGCCCCGCCGACGTAAGCGCGCAAAGCGCAGACGATGCCCTGTACCTGGCCCAGTCCATGCCGTGGATTGACCCCCTCAAAGAGGTGCAGGCCTGGGAAAAGCGCACCCAGGCAGGCTTTGCCAGCGAGGTGCAAGCCATTCGCGCAGCCGGTGGCAACCCGCGCGACGTGCTGCAGCAAATCAGCGAATGGCGTGCCCAGGCGGCCGCTTTGGACCTGCGCTTTTCCAGCAACGCCGCCACGCCAGTGGGCCAGGTGCAGCCGCAGCAAGAGCCGCAGCAAGGCAGCGAGTAAGTACCCCAGGCCCCCGCAAATTGTGAAATTTCCCCCCTGCAAATTTCACAGGGGAAAAAACAAACTCGCAGTCCATGAGCAGCACCACCACACAACCAAGCACCTGGTACAGCATCCGCCCGATGGCGGCGGCTGCCAGTGCGCAGGGCGCAGCGCCCAAGGCCGCAGCTGAAGTCTGGATTTACGGAGACATCGGCGAGAGCTGGTGGGAGGAAAGCGTCAGCGCCTCCAGCTTCGTGCGCGAGATCAACGCCCTGGATGTGGACGCCATCACCGTGCGCATCAACTCCTTTGGCGGCAGCGTGCCCGATGGCCTGGCCATCTACAACGCCATCAAGCGCCACAAGGCCCACGTCACCACAGCGGTGGACGGCATTGCTTTCAGCTGCGCGAGCCTGATCGCCATGGCTGGCGACACCATCGAAATGGCAGAAAACGCCATGCTCATGATCCACGCACCGTGGACGTACACGGCAGGCAACTCCGCCGAATTGCGCGCCGTGGCCGACCAGCTCGACACCTGGGCCGCAGCCATGGCCGGCAGCTACGGCAACCGCATGGGCGACAAGGATGCCGCGCTCGCTTTGCTGACCGACGGCGCAGACCACTACTTCACCGCCGAGCAGGCCCTCGCCGAAGGCCTGGTGGACGTAGTTGGCGCTGCCACCCCCATTGCCGCCAGCGCCCGTGCTGGTGTGCCCGCCAACCGATTCCGCCCCCAGGCCAGCGCAGCAGCGCACGGCCAGGGTGCGCCCGCAGCAGCCGCTGCACAACCTCGGGAAACCACCCTCATGCCCACAACCACCACTCCCCAGGCGGCTGCACCGACCACCGCCGCTCCTGTCGCCACGGCCTCCGTGCCCGACGCGAAAGCCATCCTGGCCGCTGATGCTGCGCGCCGCAGTGCCATTCGCGCCGCCTTCGAGCCGCACGCCAGCAAGCCCGGCGTGGCCGATCTGCTGCGCACCTGCGAAGACAGCACCGACACCACGGTGGAAGCCGCAGGCCTGAAGCTGCTCGCGCATCTTGGCAGCACCATGTCCAGCGCCACGGGCGGCCAGATGATCGCCACCGTGGAAGACGAGGCCGACAAATTCCGCGCCTCGGCGGCACAGGCCATCCTGGCGCGCGCTGGCGTGGCAGGCGAGAAGATCGACCACGCCAACCCGCTGCGCGGTTGCTCCATGGTGGACATCGCCAAGGCCAGCCTGCGCCGCGCCGGCAAGTCCGACGAAGGCCTGAGCATGGACGTGGTGGCCTCTGCCTTCACGCAGTCCGGCAGCGACTTCCCCATCCTGCTCGAAAACGCCATGCACAAAACGCTGCAGGCGGCCTACGCCACAGCAGCCCTCACGTGGAACCGCTTTTGCGCCACCGGCAGCGTGAGCGACTTTCGCGAGCACAAGCGCTACCGCATTGGCAGCTTGGGCAATCTGGACGGCCTGAGCGAGCTGGGCGAGTTCAAGAGCAAGGCCATCCCGGACGGCGAGCGCTCCAGCATCGCCGCCAAAACGGTGGGCAACATCATCAACCTCAGCCGCCAGGCCATGGTCAACGATGACTTGGGTGCTTTCGTCGGCCTGGCCACCATGCAAGGCCGTGCGGCTGCGCGCACCGTAGAGGCCTACGTGTACGCCATGCTGGCGCAAAACAGCGGCCTGGGCCCGGTGATGGAAGACGGCAAGCCGCTGTTCCATGCCGACCACGGCAACATCGGCGCCGCTGGTGCCCTGAGCGTGGCCACGTTGGAAGACGCCCGCATCAAGCTCGCCAGCCAGAAAGATGTGGGCGGCAACGACTACCTCGACCTGCGCCCCGCCATCCTGCTGTGCCCTATGGGCCTGGGTGGCACGGCCCGCGTGCTCAACGCCGCCGAGTACGACCCCGACACCGCCAACAAGCTGCAGCGTCCCAACATGGTGCGCGGCCTGCTGTCGGACATCGTGGACACCCCGCGCCTTTCTGGCACACGCCACTACCTCTTTGCCAGCCCTGCCGAGGCGCCCGTGCTGGAGGTGGCCTTCGTGAACGGCGTGCAAACCCCTGTGCTTGAGCAAGACACCGGCTTCTCGGTCGATGGCTCGCGCTTCAAGGTGCGCTTGGATTTTGGTGTGGCCGCCATCGACTACCGCGGCGCTGTCACCAACGCTGGTCAATAAGGAGCCCAACCATGGCAAACAACTACCTCTACACCGGCGATGTGCTGGAATACACCAACGGCGGCTCTACCGAAGTCGCCAGCGGCGCCCCCGTGCTGGTGGGCAGCCGCCTGGGCATTGCCCTGGTCAACATCCCTGCAGGTGGCACGGGCAGCGTGCGTATGCGCGGCGTGTTCACCGTGGCCAAGCTCTCCACCGACGTGGTGGGCCAGGGTGACCTGCTGTACTGGGATGCGACCAATTCGCGCCTCACCACCACTGCCAGCACCCACAAGCAGGCGGGCTACGCTGCCGCAGCAGCGGGCGCTGGAGTCACCACCGTGGCCATCAGCCTCAACGCCTAAAGCCAGCCGCTATGCAGCTGCCAGCATTTGCCGCCCTCGAACAGCGCACCAATGGCGCTGTCACCCAGCGCCTGAGCAACGCAATGCTGCAGCTCACCGCTACGGGCCCAGCCTTTGCCTGCATCTACGAAGCCACGCTCCCAGAGGGCTCGCCCTTTGCTGACGTGGCCACCACGCTGCAGCACAGCGTCAGTGTGTGGCTGCCGGAGGACGAGGATGTGGCAGAGGGCGGTCATGTGATTTTGACCACTGCCCGCTGGCCCTCGGGTCAGGCCTGCCGCATCACCACGCCCGCAGATACCGACGCCACCGGCTGGGCCAGCTTTGATGTCATCCCTTTGCCGTAGGACGCCATGTACGCCCACATCGCCAGCATCAAAGACCGCCTGCAAGCCGCGCTGCCCGCGTGGACTGTAGTTGACGGCACCGAGGCGCAAGACCGCAGCGAGCTACCGCGCGCCGACGTGCGCCTTATCGGGGCAAGCTTTGAAAAGTCAAGCGGCCCTGGCGTCACCCTGCAAGCGCGCTACTTGGTGCGCCTGGTGGTGGACTCCAGCGCAGCGCAGCAGCCCTTTGTGCTGCTCGACGGCGCCGTAGATACCGCTATCGGGCGGCTGCACAACTGGCGCCCAGATGGTGCCAGCGCACGCCTGGCGCTGCAGGGGCTGCGCGAAATGGAGTACGCGCAAGGCGGCCTCTTTGGCTACGAGCTGGGCTTTGCTCTCACCACCACCCGCCAAGGCTGCAACGACTGAAGAGTTATGAGCGAGACAACCCAAGACCTACACCGCGCCCTGCTGCGTGCCGCCAAGGCGGCCATCGCCGCATGGGAGCGCTGGCTCACCAGCCACACCGCGCCGCACTAGCGCGGCCCCTGCGCCACGGCCCCAGGCCCTCGCGCACACCTGACCCCCACTCGCCGGGCACGCGAGCCGCTCACGCCAGCACAGGCCCCAGCGGCAACCAGGCCTCCCCGGATTGCAACCGCAACCGCAACCGGAGAGGCGCATGCCCATTCTGCACACCAAAAACGAATACCTCATCCCGCGTGGACGTGCGTACTTCGACCCCTACAACGCCAGCGAAGAACTTACCGGCGAGATCGACCTGGGCAACTGCCCTGGCATCAGCCTGAGCATCGAAACCGAGAAGGCCGAACACTTCTCCAGCCAGTCCGGGCTGAAAGAAAAAGACGGCTCTTGGCTGGTGCAAGTGCAGCGCACCGGCTCGCTCACCTGCGACAACTTCTCGCCCAGCAACGCCGCCCTGTGGCTCACCGGCACGCACGAAGTCAAAACCCAAGCGGCCACCCCCGTCGCGGGCGAGCTGCGCAGCGTCATCCCTGGCCGCCAGTACCAGCTGGGCGCCACATCTTCCAACCCGCTGGGCGTGCGCAACGTCACTGCGGTCACAGTCAAGAGCGAGGACGGTCTCACCACCTACGCTGCAGGCACTGACTACAACGTCGACCTGGCCACAGGCCGTGTGCAAATCATCGCCGGGGGCACCAGCACAATTGCCGCGCCCACAAAGGTGCAGTTTGGCTACACCCCCGTGGCGGGCACTTTTGACTCCGTCAAATCCGGCGCGAAAGTCGAACTCGCGGGCGCGCTGCGCGTGGTGTCAGACAACGCCGCAGGCGGCAACCGAGACTGGTACCTGCCAAAAGTCACCTTGTCTGCCACGGGTGACCTGACTCTGATTGCCGAAGGCACCGACGTGGTGACGATGGAGTTTGAGCTGGAAGCCCTCAAGCCCGCCAACGGCGAGGCCATCTACTGCGATGGCCGTCCCGTAGCCGTCCCCTAAGCCCCGACCCCCAAGCGCACCGCCTGGCTCGCCCAGGCCGGTGTGCCCTGCGGCCCATGGGCTGTAGCGCACACCGCATCGCGCCACCCGAGCCTCCCAGACCCAGAGACCTGCATGGCACCCAAGCCCATCCAAATCCTCATCAATGCCAAAGACGAAGCGTCTGCCGTCTTTGGCCGCGTGAGCAAAAGCGCCGTGGCCTTGGGCGCTGTGCTGGCGTCGTACGTGGGCATCAACAGCTTTGTCAACATGGTGCGCGGCGCGGCAGACTTTGAGCAGGCAATGAGCCGCGTCAAAGCCGCCACGGGTGCCAGCGGCGCAGAGCTGCAGGCGCTGCAAAAAGCGGCTGAAGATGCAGGTGCCAAGACCCAGTACACATCCTCTCAGGCCGCCGGGGCGCTGGAGACCCTTGCCAAGGCAGGCCTGACCAGCGAGCAAGCCATCAAGGCCCTCAACCCGGTTTTGGACATGGCAGCTGCTGCCGATGTGGACTTGGCCACTGCTGCCGAGTACACCACCAAAGCCATCATGGGCATGGGGCTGTCTTTTGACGATGCTGGGCGCGTGGCCGACGTACTGGCCAAGGGTGCCAACGCCAGTAACACCAGCGTGTCTGGCCTTGCCAGTGCCTTGAGCTACGTCGCCCCGGTGGCTAATGCGTCCAAGCTCAGCCTGGAAAGCGTGGTCGGTATCTTGGGAAAGCTAGCCGATGGCGGCATCGATGCCAGCCGCGCCGGTACGGCGCTCAACAGCATCCTGAGTCAGTTTTCTGATCCGGCCAGCAAATTCCGCCAGGCCCTGCTGTCTGCGGGCATCACCACCAAAGACTTTGAGCAAGCCTTGCGCCAGCTGGCCGATGCTGGGCCGGGTGCCGAAACGGCCATCTTGGCCGTGGGCACCGAGGCCGGGCCTGCGCTGCGCAGCCTGCTCAACCAGGGCATGGGTGCGCTCGATGGCCTGACGCAAAAGCTGCGCGACTCCCAAGGCGCGGCTGCTGAGGCGGCGCGCGTCATAGGCGACAACCTCAGCGGCAGCATCAAAGGCTTGGGCAGCGCCTGGGACTCCGTGACGGGTGCCCTCACCACGCCCGTGCTGCCCGTGCTCAAAGACGGCGTGGACAAGCTCGCGCAAGCGCTGCGCGGCGCTGTCAGTGACGGCACCATCGCGCAGTTTGGCGCGGCGCTGAAGACTGCGTTTGAAGGTGCGGTGCAGTGGGCGCAAAAATTTGTGGCCAGCTTCAACTGGGACGAATTAAAAGCGCGTCTGACGGCCTTCGGTACCGAGTTTGGCCAGACCATGGCCAAGATAGCCGAATACGCCAGCACCACCAGCAACACCGTGCAAGTTGCCTGGGGTGCCATCAGCACCGGTGCCAACACCGTCATGGGGGTGATTTACAAAATCGCCGAAGCGTTTTCCGGGGTGGCCAGCAACATCCAGTCGGGCGTGGCGCTCATCATGGATGGTTTTGCCAAGATCACTTTTGGCGGAATTTCTGCAGGCTTCAAAGCCGCGGCAGACGAAATCCGGCTGTCTGCCGAGGCCACTTGGGCAGTGTCGGAGGCCTTTGCAGCAAAGGCCAATGCATCTTTTCAGGCGGCCACCGCCAGCGCCGAGAGCCTTCGCAACTCCTGGTCGGCCCTGACGGGTGGCGTCACCGAGCTGGGCACACAGGCCAGCCAGTCCGCCGTGGGCGTCGCACAGCTCAAAGACGCAACTGCAGAGCTGCACGCCGAACTGCAAAAGCAGGCCGACGCCAACGCCGCAGCGCGCAAGGCGCAAGAGGAAAAAGCCGCCGCTGATGTCCAGGCCAAGCAGCGCAGCGAAGAGCTGCGAGCCACCATCGAGCGCCTGCGCCTGGAGTACCAGGAGCTGCTGCAAGCGGGCGATGTGCAGGGCGCAGTGGGCAAGCTCAAAGAAATCGAGCGCGCCACGCAAGAGCTGGGCAAAGCCCAGCAGGGCGTAGCCAAGGACACAGACGGGGCCAAAAAAGCCACGCAAGAATTTTCCGCCACCCTCACGCGCATGGGTGTGGATGCTGATGTGGCCATGGGCGGCATCAGCGGGGCCACGCGCGCGGCGATTGAAGACATCGATAGCCTGTCTGCCAATGCCAAGGCCGCAGGCCTGAGCGCTGAGCAAACCGGGCGCGCCATGGAGATGGCTTTTGCGTCTGCCATCCCCAAGGCTGGCACGCTGGAGTCTGTGGCTGCGCTGGAGGCCAAGCTCAAAGAGCTGGCAGGCAGCGGGCAAATTGGCGCCGCAGGCATGGAGCGCCTGCAGCAGGCACTGCAAGAGCAAAAAGGCGTTGTCGAAAGCGCAATGCCCGGCATCCAAAGCTTGAACGAAGCGCTGAAAACGCTAGGCGTCACCCCCCAGGCCGAGCTGGATGCTCTGGCGAAGAAGTCGCGCGAAGCCTTTGACGCAGTCAAAAACAGCGGCACAGCCAGTGCGCGCGAAATTAACGAGTCATGGAAAGCCATGGCCGAGGCCAGCATCAAGGCCAACGACGGTGTAGCCGACGCCACGATCAAAAGCGAAGCCGCAGCGCGTGGCTTTGCCATCGAGACCAATGCCGCAGGCAAAAGCGTAGTCAAGAGCCTGGGAGAAGCCAAAGGTGCGGCCAAGGGCGTGGGCGATGCGCTGGGCGCAGCGGGCGAAGAGGGGCGCGACGCCCTGGGCAAGATTGACTACGGCGCCAAAGTGGCTGGCAAGAGCATGGAGGAGCTCAACAAGATCACCGAGAAAAACTGGGACGCCAACCGTGACTTGGCCGACCAAGCCGCAGAACACAACGCCGCCGCCAACGAAAGCGTGAACGCCTGGCAAAAGCAGCAGCAAGAGCAAAACAAATACTACGGTGAGATGGTCAAGATTTTGCAAAAGACCCGCATGGGCTTTGCAGAACTGAACAAGGCCGCATGGGCCGGGGCCAACGCCTTGGAAGCCTTGGACAAGCAGCAAAAGGCCATAGAGCAAAGCAGCGGCGGTGCGGCGAAAGAGCTGCAAGACATGCGCGACAAGCTCGCCGAACTGGACGGCGACGAAGAGACTACCGCCCGCCGCCGCGCTGATCGCGACAAGGCCGAGGTGCAGCGCAAGCAGGCCCTTATGCAGCTTGACCTGCAGCGCGCGCAAATCCGCAAAGACGACGACGAGGTAGCCCGCCTGTCTGCCGAGCTTGCCGCGTACCAGGAGCAGCTGCGCCTGATCGACCAAATCGCGGCGAAGGAATCGCAAGCCCGCCAGCGCAAAGCGCGCGAAGAAAAAGCGGCGCAGCGCGAGCGTGACCGCGCGCAGGAAGAAAGCGCCCGGCGCGACAGGGACGCGCACAGCGATCGCATGGACGGCATCGCGGAAGAAGGCGCAGCGCGCGACGCCGAAGCCGAACGCCTGGCCCAAGAAGCCCAGAAAAAGCTGGAGGAGGAAATGCGCAAGCGCCAGGCCGCTGAAGACGAAGCGCTGCGCAAAAAGCGCGCTGCCGAAGACAAAGCCGCAAGCGAGCGCGCAGCCAAAGAGCGCAAGGCTCTCGAAGACGCGGAAAAGCAGCGCCAGGAAGCCCTGCGCCGCGAAGCAGAAGCGCGTGCCGAAGCTCGCCGCCAAGAAGACGAACGCATTCGCCAGGCTGAAGCCGCCCGCGTAGCACGCGAAAAAGCCGACCGCGATGCAGCCGCCAAAGCCGCAGAAGCCCAAGAAGCGCAGCGCGCCGACCGAGAGGCAAAAGCCAAAAAAGGCACGCGCAGCACAGAAGAAGAGGCGGCGCTGGCGCGCCAGCGCGATGCAGTGCTAGCCGCGCAAAAGCAGCAGGCCGAAGAGCAAGCCCGCCTGGAAGCCGAACGCGCAGAAGCCGCAGCCCAGGCCCGTGCAAAGCGCTTGCAAGAGGAGCGCAGCGCAGAAGACCAAGCAGCAGCCGAGCGCGAGAGCATAGCCAGCGAAGCGCACCAAAAGCGCCTGCAAGAGCTGGACGAAGCCGAGCGCAAGCGCCAGGAACGCGTGCAAGAAGAGCGCGCGCGTGAAGATGAGCGCATTGCCGCACAGCGCGAGCGCGACGCCGCCATGCTCAAGGCCATGCAAGACGTGGCTGCCAGCGTGCTAGCCATCGCCCAGGCAAGCGGTGCCAAGGTGCCACTGGGTGGCGCGCAAGCTGGCCAGGCGAGTGCGCCAGGGCTGGGCGGCGCAGTCTTGGGGCGCGACGCTGCAAGCGCAGGCAATGGCGGCGGCGGTGGCGCCGGGGTGTCGCGCACCGTCAGTGTCAATTTGGCTTTTGAGGGGCGCTCGCTGGGCGCTGTGGACACCAGCCCAGGCGGTGCCGACGTGCTGCAGCGCCTTTTTTCACAGCTTGAGCGTGGGCGCCGTAGCGCCGCGTAGTGAGGCCCGTACACATGAGCAGCACCCACCACACCCTTGGCGGCATCGCCGTCCCCCGCACCCTCATTTGGGTTGACGAATTTGACTGGACCGCGCCCCTGCGCGCGCAGGAGTACAGCCTCACGGGTGCCCTCGTGGTGGATGTGGCGCTGCGCCAAGCTGGGCGCCCCATCACCTTGTCGGGCGAGGCCGACCACGGCTGGGTGCGCCGCAGTGCTTTGCAGCCGCTGCACCAGCTGGTCACCGCCACCACGGGCGCCTTGAGTTTGACGCTGGCTGATGGCCGCACCTTCTCTGTGCATTTTGCTGCTGGCGAGCCCATCTCTGCCACGCCCATCGCGCGCGCAGAACTGCCGCCCGCAAATTTTCCGTATTACGTGACCCTGCGCCTGGTCACTGCTGCTTAAAAGGACACACGCATGGCCATCCTCGCCGGTGACATCAAGCTACTCAAATCCGCCGTAATGGCCGACGTGCCCGAGGGCGGCGGCGCACCCACGGGAATTGAAATTCCCGATGGCGTGAGCAATGCCATCTACCCAGACATCTCAGAGCTTGATCGCGCCGGGGGCGATGTATCGCTGCGCAAAGTCTTTGCCAAGGTGCAGACAGCCAACACCGACAGCTACCTGGGTGCCAACGTCATCGTGGCCGAGCCGCCCCAAGACCCGCGTGTGAGCGTGACGCTTTTCAAGGCGCTCGACAGCTTCGAGCAGCGCGACAGTGCGCAAAGCCGAATGGAGGCCTACCTTTTTAAGGGGGCGGTGATGCCAGGCTACCTGCTGGAAAACCACATTGCAGGCCAGCGCGTGGTGCAGCTCTTTTACCGGCCCGAGCAAGAGCCGCCCGCCGTGGGCGCAGCGCTTTGCCTGGTGCAAGATGAAAACCTGCCCACCTACCAAGAGCAGTACATCCGGGTCATTAAGGTAGATGCTGTGCTGCGCCAATACCCGCTGGGCAGCGACAGCGGTGGAGTGCCAAAAACCTGCACGGCAAAAATCGTCAGCCTAGAGCTGTCCGACCCACTGAGCTACAACTTTCGCGGCAGCCCACCGAGCGAACTTTTCAAGCCTGAAGCGAACGCGGCAAAAGCCCGTGAAACCGTAGTGGCCGATGCCAGCGCATACGCTGGGTGCGTACCCCTTGCGCAGTCTGCGAGCCTCGGGCAGTTTGGCGTGCGTGCCGAAAGCATCTTCACCCAGCTCGTGCCCAGCGCCCAGGTCGAAACCGCCATCCCTGCCCAGTCGCCCCACGCCGCCAGTGGGTTGCCCATGCAAGCATGTGCCCCTGTGCGCTTTGCAACCAGTCAAGCGTGGAGCGCTACTGCATCGCTGCAGCTACCTGGTGGCCTTTTGCCTGGCTCGCTGCAAATCACTGGCGGCCCCAGCACCATCACCGACGCTGCGGGCGCCTTGCAAATGGGCGGCGGCACCATTGGCACGGTGGACTATGCCAACGGCATTTTGGGCCTCAACGGTGGCTCAATTTCGGGTACAAAGACAATCACCTACACGCCAGCCACCCGCTTGCTGCGCGCGCCGCAAAGCGCGTGCATTGATGTAACGATTGAGACGCGCAGCCTGAGCTATGTCGGCTTTATCGACCCCGTGCCGCAGCGCGCAACGCTGGCCATCAGCTACATGGCTCAAGGCCGCTGGTACGCGCTGGCTGATGGCGGCGATGGGCAACTGCGCGGGCTTGATGCCGCTTACGGGGCGGGCACCATCAATGCCGACACCGGCGCTTTTGTGGTCACGCTGGGCGCACTGCCCGACGTGGGCAGCGCCTTGGTCATCCAATGGGGCGTGCCCACGCAAGAGACACGGCACCCCGCTGCAGAGATCAAAGCGCAGCAGCGCCTGCAGCTTGCGCCGCCCTACGGCCTTGCCGTGCAGCCTGGCAGCATGAGCTTGTCGTGGCCCAAGCACGGGGGCGGCACGGCCACCGCCACAGTCGGCACCGATGGCCTGCTCACGGGCGACGCGACGGGCCGCCTGTGGACTGGCGCTGATGCCGTGGATTTTGTCCCCAATGCCATGCCCCCCGCAGGCGCCCTGGTCACCGTGGACTACGTCGCAGGCCCCAAGCAGATCGACAATTTTGCGCACCCATCGCGCGATGGCTCTGGTCGTGTGGCTGTCACTGCCAGCCTTGGCGCAATCGCCCCAGGCAGTTTGCAGGTGGAGTGGAACACTCTCACAGACACTGCCGTGCTTGACGTGTACACGCGAGAGCAGCTCATTGAAATGGGTGTCGGCGGAGGTGTTGACCCGATCCAGTACGCACGCGACGATGGCACTGGGAAATTGATGCTGGGCGACACCCAGGTCGGCACGGTGGACTATGGCACTGGGGTTCTGACATGGCAGCCCGACGTGGTCATCAAAATCCCGCGCCCCAACTTCGTTGCCCAAGCTACAGCCTTGGTTGGGCGCTTCCGAATTGGCTACACGGGCATTGAGTATGTGGATGCCCCGAGCCTGTACCCCAACGACGAAACGGGCTACGTCAAGCTGTCGTACAACGCCCCTGGCAGCACGAGTGCGCAGCAGGAGGTGATTGCTTTTGAGCCCACCTTGCGCCTGGTCGAAGGCGTGAGCGCGGCAGTGGTGCCAAACAGCGTCACGCTGGCCTACCTCACTGCGAACTTGATCGGCGGCGTGTGGAGCCTCACATCGATGCTGGGCGTGTGGACAGACAACGGCACAGGCGCGCTACGCCAGCGCAACGCGGCAGGCGACGGCTGGATCACGCGCGGCAGCCTCGACTATCTCACCGGCACCGTCGCCCTCACATCGTGGGAGCCTGGCGCAGAAAACAAAATCATGCGCCTGGGCACCGTCACCACCACGGGCGAGCCCATTCAAAGCGAGTACGTTTTTCGCACTGCTGCGGCACCTGTGCGCCCCGGCAGCTTGTCCATCCAGTACGCCCGTGCTGGCGGTGGCGTGCAAACCGTCACATTTCCGGCCAATGGAATTTTGTCTGCGCCCGGTGTGCTGGGCGAGTTCGACGCGCAAACCGGCCTGTGCAAACTGCGCTTTGGCACGCTGGTGACGGCGGCTGGCAATGAGTCTGAGCCGTGGTACTTCCCCGATTACGTGGACGCACAGGGCAAGATTTTCAAGCCCGAGCCCGTGGCAACCAGCACCATCAAATACACCGCCGTGGCTTTTTCGTACCTGCCACTGGATGCGGCGCTGCTGGGCATCAACCCCGTGCGCCTGCCCACCGACGGGCGCGTGCCCATCTTCCGCCCGGGTGGCTTTGCCGTGGTGGGGCACACCGGCAAAATCACTGCCACCGTGAGCAACGGCCAGACCATTGATTGCGCGCGCGTGCGCCTGTCGCGCGTGCGCGTGGTGGGTGCCGACGGCGTGGTCATCCATACCGGCTACACAGCAAATCTGGAGGCTGGCACGGTCGGCATTGTGGACACCACAGACTGGGTGCAGCCCGTGACGATTGAGCACCGCATCGAGGACATGGCCGTGGTGCGCGACGTGCAAATCACTGGCGACCTGACCTTCACGCGCCCGCTCACGCACAACTACCCGCTGGGCAGCTACGTCAGCAGCGCGCTGGTGGGTGGAGACCTTTTCGCGCGCGTGTCGCATCTTTTCGATCAGCAAACCTGGTCACCCACATGGAAAGATGCCCCCCAAGGCGATAGCGCACTGGCAACCTACAACGCCACGCAATACCCGGTAGAAATCACGAACGCGGGCGCGCTCACTGAGCGCTGGGCCATCCGCTTTACCAACACCACAGTTTTTGATGTGATAGGCGAGCACGTGGGCCTGATCGCCACGGGTAACACCAGCACCGACCTGGCCCCCATCAACCCAGCCAGCGGCGCACCCTACTTCACGTTGCGCGCCCTGGGCTGGGGCGCTGGCTGGGCAGCGGGCAACGTGCTGCGCCTCAACACCGTGGGCGCGGAGATGCCGCTTTGGACTGTCCGCACAGTGCAGCAAGGGTCGGAGACTGTGCAAGACGACAGCTTTGCCCTGCTCATTCGTGGCGACGTAGATGCTGCGCCCGCCATACCATAAACCAAAACAGCCTCCAGCCCACACCAGATAAGCGCAAGAAGCTATCAAAATAGGAGTAAACATGACCAGCGTTAAACACTTTAACAGCGCCATGCCAGGCGCACCCGTCTTGAGCGGCACCGCAGGCACTTTGCTGGCCGTGCTGGATGCCTGCCTGGTGACGGGCTTTGGCCTGAAAACTGCAGACAGCCTCACGGTGGCAAGTAACGTTGCAACCATGACGTTTTCCTCGGGCCACAGCTTTGCGCCCGGCACCATCGCGCTGATTGAGGGCGCCACCCCGGCGGGCCTGAACGGCGAAAAGCGCATTCTCAGCACCGCAGCCAACAGCGTCACCTTCGCAGCCCCCGGCATTGCCGACAGCGCGGCCACCGGCACCATCAGCGCCAAGCTTGCTCCCGCAGGTTGGGAAAAGGCCTTCACCGGCACCAATGTGGCGGCCTACCGCCCCAGCGACGTGACCGGAACCCGCATGTATCTACGCGTGGATGACAGCGGCACCACCAACGCCCGCGTGGTCAGCTACGAGGCCATGGTCGACATCAGCACCGGCACCAACCCCATCCCACTGGCCGCGCAGGTGGCGGGCGGGCTGTGGTGGCCCAAGAGCGCCACGGCCAATACCACCACACGAGGCTGGCGCGTGTTTGCCGATAGCCGTGGGGTGTATGTGGCGCTGGAGCCCAACGGCGGCGACGGCTGGCAGCTGATGTTTGCGGGCGACATTGCCAGCCTCAAGAGCGGAGATGCCTATGGCTGGCTGGTGACTGGCAACACGGAGGACATGAGCAATAGCGCTGGCGTGCCACAAGGATGCCTGGGCTACTCAGGCCGCAGTGCCCGAGCTGGAGGCTACTTGGCGCGCGCCTACACTGGCATTGGTCAGGCGATTGAGGTGCGGCGGGTTGGCAGCCATCACAACGGTGGCACGGCAGATGTGTACGCGGGCATGGGGGGCTACGCTTTTGGCAGCTACCCCAACGGCCCCAACAATGGCCTGTTGACCGGCGTGCTGGAGCTGGTGGAGTCCGCTGGCATACGCGGCAGCGCCCCTGGCCTGCTGCACCCGCTACATAACGTGAGCGGCAGCTTTGCCACCGGCTCCGTGGTGGACGGCACCAACGACCTGGTGGGGCGCAGTCTGATGGCGCTGCGCACGCAGCCGTCAAGCGCGACCGCTGGCGGAACCGTCTTTGTCGACATCACTGGCCCCTGGAGTCGCTGATGGCCTACTCCCAGTCAGAATCTGCGTTTCTGCTGCGCGGCAACCGCATCGACGAAAGCGCATGGCGAGGTGCTATTGCATTGCAAGGGGCCACATGGGTGGCTAATAGCGATCCTTTTGGCGGGTACGCCCTTGACGCCTCCACCGGGACGGCAACGCTGCCAAACAACCCTAGGATTTACCTAGGTGCGTCAGACTGGACACTAGAGGTCTGGTGTAAGCCGACAACCACCACAGTCAATGGCAACTACATTGCTAGCGTTGGCGTGTCAAGCAACCCCGGTTTCGCCAGCGTTTCTGTTTTCCTTGGTGCTGGCGGCAATGCCGCATTGTTGGCATCTTATGACGGTTCGTCGTGGGTCAATGTCTCCGGTTTTTCCGGCGGGGCGGTGCCGTACGGGGTTTGGTCATTTTTAGAATTTACCCGCCGTGGCTCTACGCTGTTAGCAGCCATCAATGGTGTCGATGTCGTGTCCTACGGCATATCTGGCGCGCTACAACCACTGTCTCCTGGGCACATTTTGCTGGGTGGAAATGCGCTAAGTGGCTTTGGTGATCGTCTGTTTCAGGGGCTTTTGGGGCCGATGCGGTTTACCCAGGGTATTGCCCTCCGTGGCGCGGGCGGCCCATTGCCAGTGCCGACAGAGAACTTTCCGCCGCTGCCTCCGCTGGTGGCTACAGTCCCAGAGCGCGCGCGCATCGCCGCCAGCGCCCCCGTCCCACCGCACAGCACCCTGAGCGCCGCGCGCCTGCTCACCGCGCGCGACATGGAGTTTGCAGGCACCGGCACTGCTTCAGCCACGGGCACCATCTACGGCAGCACGGCCATCAAAGGCTCGCCCAATGCGCCCGTGCGCGCGAAGGTGAGCCTGCTGCGGGCGCGCGACCTGATGCTGGTGCAGCAAACGTGGAGTGACCCCGCCACCGGCGCTTACGCCTTCCACGGCCTCGACCCATTTGAAAAGTACACCACCCTGGCCGAATACCCCACCGGCGACTACCGCGCCGTGGCTGCCGACCAGCTCACGCCCGACATTGAGGAGGCCCGCGCGCCATGATGCACATCAGCCCCCAGCACGCCCTGGCCCAACTGGCCGCCACGCTGGCCTTTGCCGACGATGCCCCCGGCGCCTCGGTCATCCACCTGTATGCAGACGCCAACGCGGCCACCGGCACCACGCCCCAAGATGCGCCACTGGCCAGCATCGCCCTGGCGCAGCCCTGCGGCACCATCACGGGCGGCACGCTGGTGCTGCACCCGGCGGACTTGAGCGGCGCGATGGTGCTGGCCACCGGCATCCCCCGCGCCGCCCACTGGGTGCGTTCCGATGGCGTGCTGGTAGCAGCAGGCACCGTCACAGACGCCACCGGCAATGGCGACTTCCGCGTGGCAGGCGCTGCCACCGCGCAGGGCGAGACCAGCCCCACGCTCTACGCTGGCGGCAAGGTGCTGCTGGGCGACGTGGCCCTGACGTAATCCGAGTGCCATGGCCGACACCCGCACGCCCCCCGTTGCGCTGGTCTTTGACCTGCCACGGGTTGCCACGCCCGGCCCAGTGCCGATGGTGTTTGGCGACAGCAGCGCGCCGCCCCCAGCGCCGGTGCTGCCAGGCGTGCATTTGGTCTTTGACCAGCCGCGCATCCCAACGCCCGGCCCGGTCAATCTGGTGTTTGGCGACACCGGCGGCGATGCGCCACCGCCCGGCATCCCCGATGCCACGCTGGCCAGCACTGCGCAGCTCTCGGGCTTGCGCGCGCGTCTGGTCATTCGCACTGGAGCCGTGCTGGCTGGGGCGGGGCAGGTGTCTGGGCTGCGCGTGCGGGTGGTACTGCGTGCGGGCGCTGTGCTGGCTGGTGGCGGTCAAGTCTCGGGCCTGCGCATTGCCATTGCCGCGCGCTACGACACCGACACCCAGCGCCCCACCGTGGGCCAGGCCGCCAGCACCTGGGTGCCTGCCAACGCGCAGCCGGGCACGGTGGGCTTTGCGCACCAAGGCGCCGCACCAGCGCCCACGGGCTGGGCCGCGCCATGGCAGAACGCGCAAGACGCCAGCACGCCAGTGCGGCACCCGCTGCCCTCGGTGCTGGTGCCCGCAGTGCAGCACCTGCAGGCCCCACACCAAAACGCCACCCCCGTGCATGACGCTACCGGCTTTGCCCACCATCAAGCCGCGCCTGTGCTGCTGGCACAAGTGGGCAAGTTCGAGGGTGCGCACCCCGTGCATGACGCCACCGGCTTTGCCCACCAGGACGGCGCCAAAACCCATGGCCGCTTTGCTGCGCGCTTTCAAGATGCGATTCCCCGCCGCATCTTCCGCCGCGCCCTGCAGCAAAAAGGCTTGTCGTGGCTGCTGCACAGGGCAGGGCGCTACCAAGATGCTGTGCCGCCACCGCCTGGCAAGTCGCGCCTGCCAGAAAAGCCCAAGCCCGACCCGTGTTATGTGCCAGCGCTGCCCGCCGTGTTGGCGTTCGACACCCTGCCGTACATCCCCAGCCTGCCCGCGCACCTGGTGTTTTTGTGCGACCGCCACTCCGGGCCTGGCCCAGGCCCCGAGCGCCCCCATTACGTCATCCCCCGCCTCACTCTCTATATGACCACGCACAGCATCAGCGCCCACCTCTTGCCCGGCATGGAGCCCGTCACGCTGCTGGACGCGCAAATCGACACCGACGACGGCTCCTGGTGCTGGAATCTCCAAGCCAGCGGCCCCGAGCACTTGCTAGAGCAGCTTGCCCCAGGCGCGGGTGGCCTGCCCGCCAAGCTGCTGGTGACCATTGACGGCATCGAGTGGGTGTTTGCCGTAGAGCGCCGCGCCCGCACGCGCCGCTTTGGCCAGCACCGCTGCAGCATCCAGGGCCGCAGCGTGACGGCGCTGCTCTCCGAAGACTACATGCCACAGCAAAGCTGGCACAACTCCGCCGCACAGCTCACAGCCCAGCAGGCCATTGCCCAGGCGCTGGACTTCACCGGCACCACCGTTGACTGGGCCGTCACGGATTGGCTGCTGCCCGCAGGCACATGGAGCCACACTGGCGCGCCGCTGTCTGCCGCGCTGAGGGTGGCAGACAGCATCGGCGCCATCGTGCGCAGCCACCGCACACTGCAAGAGCTGAGCGTGGCCCCGCGCTACGCCATCGAGCCTTGGGACTGGGCCACGGCGCAGCCGGATGTAACCATGCCCGCCGACGTCATCGTCACGGACAGCCTCGAGCCAGACAACAGCCCCGCCTACAACGCGGTGTACGTGAGCGGGCAGGCGCAAGGCATACGCGCCCACGCTGTGCGCAAAGGCACGGCGGGCGAGCTGCTTGCGCCTGCCGTGGTGGACGGCCTCATCACTCATGCCGACGCTGCACGCCAGCGCGCTACCTCCATTTTGGGCGCGGCAGGACTCAAGCAGCGTCACAGTCTGGATATGCCGCTGCTCACCGGCGGCACCAATCCGGGCTTGCTCCTGCCCGGCTATCTGCTGCACGTGGACGACATAGGCGGCAAAAGCTGGCGGGGGCTGGTGCGCGGCATCAGCGTGCGCGCAGGAATCCCCACCGTGCGGCAAAGCATTTCTGTTGAAAGGAGGGAGCTGGTATGAGCAGCACCAACATTTACAGGCGGCTGCTTGAGCTGCTGCCCGACACACCCACGCTCACGGGCACAGTCGCTGTGCGGCACGCCGACGGCACGGCCACGGTGACTTACCCAGGCGGCACCACTGCGCGGATGCGCAATCCATTCGACCAAGCTGCAGGCCAGCCCGTCTACACCCAGGGCGACACCATCACCGGCCCCGCGCCAGACTTGCCGCTAGTCCTGATTGAAATTGGTACTTAGGGAGGCCCATGCAAGACGATTTTGGAAACGAAATTCCCCCGCTCACCGTGCACGACATACGCCAGCGCCTGCGCGACGGGGCGGTGCGCATGGCCCGCATCGAGGCGGAGCTAAGTGTGGTGACCGCATCCACCGACGCGATCAAGGCCGACACCAGCGAGCTGGTGGAGTTTTTTAAGGCCATGCAGGGCGCGTTCAAGGTGCTGAACTGGCTGGGCAACGTGGCCCGGCCTGTGGCTGCCATCGCTGCCCTGGCCGCTGCCCTGTGGGGCCTCATGGCTGCAGTCAAAGGAGGGATGCCGAAGTGAAAGAGCTACTCAAAAGCCGCCTGCTACAGGCAGCCACGGCGCTGGTCATCGGCGCTGCGGGTGGCGTGGCCACGCAAATCCCAGGCAAGCCCAGCCCCGCCGTGGTGCTGGCGATGGAGCTGGGCAGCTACTACGAGAGCAGCGGGCGGCACATCGGCACACCCTACGTGGACAAGCTGGGCAAGGGCCAGCCGCTCACGGTGTGCAATGGCGTCACGGGCCCCGAGGTAGTGGCTGGGCGCTACTACACCCCCGCAGACTGCCACCGCCTGGAGCTGCCGCGCTACCAGCAGGCCGAGCGCCAGGCGCGTGCCGCGCTGCGGCACTGGGACAGCTACAACCCATGGGTGCAGGCTAGCTTTCTAGACATGGTTTACAACCTGGGGCCGTCAGTGCTAGAGGGCACCACCATCGCGCGCCTGGCCAACGCCGGGGACTTGGTGGGAGCCTGCCAGCAAATGCCCCGCTGGGTGCGCGGCACCGTTCAGGGCAAGAGCGTAGTGCTCCCCGGCCTGGTGGATCGGCGCGACGCCACGCGCGAGCTGTGCGCCGAGTGGGGCAGGGATGGGCACTTTTCTGCGGCGGCCCTGGCTGCCATCAAACACCAGGAGGCGAAGAAATGAGCCCCATCGCTTTTTACATGGCGTGGCAGGCGTGGCTGTGGTGGAGGTACTGGGAATGAGCGCCACCACACACCTCGCCGCTGCCCTGGTATCAGCCGCGCTCGCCGCTGGTGCCGCGTGGTGGGCGCAGGGCCAGCGCCTGGGGCTGCAAATAGCGCGGCTGCAGCACCAGCAGACAGCGGCGCGGCTCGACGGCGCGCGCCAGGCCGTGGCCGATATGGCCAGCTTTCAAAAAGGACTTGATGATGCCCTCGAAAATTTCACCACGACCCAGCAGCGCAACGCCCAGGCCCAGCAAGACCTGGGCCGCCTGCTGCTTGACCTGCGCGGCACTACTGCAGGGCTGCGCAGCGACTTTGCCGGTCTGCCCCAGCGCATCGCCACCGCTGCCCAGCCCGCCCTCGCTGACTTCTCGGAGCAGTGCGTTGCCGTATTCCAGTCAATGGCAAGCGCAGGTGGACAACTGGCTGAACGAGGTGCGGAGCTCGCGAGAAAAGCTGATGAACACGCAGCTGATGCGCTGATGCTGCGCGAGGCATGGCCGAAAAAACCATAGCGCCTCGCGCTTGACTGGCGCGGCTTAGAGGCCGATTTGCCGTAAAACCGCGCAGGCCGCGCGCAAAATCGCACCCATACCTTGGCATTGACCCCTCGCCGATCGCGCAGCACGCGCCGATCTTAGGGGTCGGTTTTTTTGCGTCTGTCAGTCCGCAAGCGCCAGTGCATCATCCCCTGCGCGCCAGTCGCCTTGGCGCGTCACGCGCAGCAGGCGGGCTGTGCCGCCTTTGGCTACCAGCACGAGGTCGATCTCGTAGTCTCGCGCGCTGGCCTGCGGGTCGGGGCGCATACCGTGGTGATAGACCACGATGCGCTCAAAAGTGTCGGCCACCAGTTGGCGGGCGCGCAGGCGCGCCTGCACGTCTTGCGCGAGTACACCCTCGGCCAGCTCGCGCCAGGCAGCGTCTGCGCCCTGGGGGCTGCTGCGTGATGTGCTGGCCATCTCGGCCTCGGCCTGTGTGAGCTGCGATTGGGCCTGGGCCAGCTCTGCCTCCAGTGCGCGCGCCTTGCGCGCAAAAGCCAGGGGTGTGCCTTCGGTGCTGGATGCCAGCATGGCGTCGGTCAGCCGGTCAAGCTGCTGGGTGATGTGCTGCACCCGCTCGCGCGCGGTTTGGGCTTGGGCGCGTGGCGCGGCGCTGCGGTCTGGGCCGTAAAGGGACTGTAAGTTTGCGATGTCTGAGCAAAAAGACATGATGGCCCGCTCGATGGGGGCCACGCTTGTGCTGCCTGGCACGGGGCACCCCCCGCCGTACGCTGCGGCAGAGGCGCACAGCAGCCGCCGGTAGCCGTCGCGGATACGCCCATCGGGCAGGCGTGGCTTGGTGGCCAGGTGCTGCCCAGCCATAGGCTTGCCGCAGTAGCCGCACACCGTAATGCCCAGCCCGGTGATGATGTGCGGCAAGTCGCCCTTGATGCGTCTGCGCCCGGACTGCGCCGCCACGCGCTGCAGCTCCTGCCACTCGGCACTGGTCAGCACGGGCGGGTAGTAGCCGCGCAGCAGGTAGCTTTCGCCGTCCACGGTCACGGGCTTGTCGCCCACCAGTTGGGGCATTTTGAGCACGCGGTACACCTGCGCCGTCGCGTTTGGCAGGCCGCCGCCCTTGAAAAGATGCAGGCCCTGTGCGTCAAGCTGCGAGACGATGCCCTTGCCGCCCATGCCCTGGGTGTAGAGCTGCACGGCCAGGCGCAGCGCCTGCGCGCGGGCGGGGTGCAGCTCAAAGCGCAGCTCGTGGCCCGGCAGTTTGATCAGCCATTCCGGGTCGTGCCCTTGATTGATCACCCCCCGGTAGGTGCCCGCTATCCAGCCCTCGCACAACCGCCGGATGCTGGCGCGCACGCGCTTGCTCTTGGTGTCGCTCTCTTCGTGCGCTCGGATCATGACGAGCAAGCTGTACACCAAGTCCATGGGGTTGGCTTTGAGGTGCTGGCGCGAGTAGGTCTTGCCATCGCTGGCCGTCACCACGGTGATACCGGCACTGATAATCTGTGCCAGCTGTGCTTGGGCCTGGATGGGTTCAGCGCGCGAAAGCCGATCCAGCCCCTCGACAATCAGCACCGACCCAGCAGGCACCCGCCCATCTTCCACCGCGCGCAGAAAAACCCCCAGCGCGCCGCTTTTGACGTGCTGCTGGTGGTACGCTGATAGCCCTTCATCGCGCAGCGACAGGCTCGCGTCTAGCGTCAGCCCGTGCTCTGCAGCCCAGCGCTGCGCGTAGGCAAGCTGTCTGTCTGTGCTGCTGCCCACCGACTGGCGCGGGTCGGAAAACCTCAAATAGCTGTACACCAGCCCACTTTTTTTAACCGTATTGATCATGCACACCCCACAAAAAACCGAGCGACTGCCGCGTATAGGTATGGTAAGCCTTGGGTGCCCAGGGGATGCGCTATCTATACCCGCGCAGGCGCAAAAAAAAGCCCACCGGCGCTATGCCAGTGGGCTGTTGGTTTTGTGGGTAAAAAGTGGCCGTAACGCTTGCTGCACAAGCGCGAGCAGCTATTGATTTTGATGTGCGTGCGATGCGATGGGGTTGCTCAGTACGCGCAGCCATCCCTTCGCTTTGAGGAAGTTTCTGTAGCAGTTGACTGCTACCGCCTCGGCCTCGCGCGCTACGTCTTTGCCCGCTGCGATGATCTCGCCGTTGTCCGAGATGATTGCCAGGCGGCCCGGCCTGCCGTCTACCGTGACCGTGAGGCCCTCGTGGCTCACGGCTTGGATGTGCACGCGTGGAATAGTGTCGGTTTTCTGGTCTCCGATCATTTTGGGCTCCTTGATCGAAAAAAAGCCCGCACGCTGGCGGGTTTGGTTGATTTAGGGTTGCCTAAAGGCTGTCGCTGAGGCAGTGCTGCATTTAGGCGACGTTGGGGTGTCGCCTAATCGGCGTTAGGCATCGCCCGTTGTTATGACGTGTCTTGGAAGTGCAATGCGACGCTTTGGGGCTAACGCATCCCTCAAGGCAGGCATAAGCCATACCATTTCCGTTTCTCCGTTTGGCATCAATGACGTTTTGCACACCGAGTTTGGTAAGCACTCAATCAGGGAAGAAAGACATCTCTCGCGCTCTTCTGCGCGAACAACGTCCAGCAATTCTTTAATATCCATATCTATCCTTTCATTCATTTACTCAAATCTAACCCGTCCATCAACTCGGACGCGCTAAAGCGCGCCGGTTATCTCAGCCGTTAGGCGTGGCAAAGCGCAAGTTGAGTCCCGCTAAAGCCGCTCTAGCTGCAATCTTTTTCATGTCATTTTTTGGCAGTGTTGCCTCTCTGTGCAATCCAGAGTCGCCGATGCTATGGCCCGTATT
>JACCEC010568123.1_pt1 | contig 31970 bp, 32 predicted proteins | sample 7450121 | NCBI WGS metagenome assembly JACCEC01 (sample SAMN15323455, study PRJNA562643) | freshwater metagenome | isolation source: river surface water | place: USA:Blue River Watershed | collected 2017-08-18 | reverse complement strand
ATTGCCAGAATCCGTCTTTGAGAAAGTAGCAACAAAAGTAACCCTCTCGCATGGGGCCACTGAATTGCGAGAGTTCTGTCGCGATCATCGAATCAAATTTGGCGCGATAAGCGGCGGTTTCATTCAAGTATTACAAAGAATTCCATTTTTTAACGATCTAGATTATCTAGTAGCGAACACGTTAGATGTAGCGACTGGTCATTTAACTGGCTTGGTCCGCGATCCAATAATTGATCGCGAGGGGAAACTCCATCATCTAAAACGTTTCGCGCAATCCCATAGAATCGATATTTCAGGCACTATCGCTATTGGAGATGGGGCTAATGATCTGCTGATGGTAGAACATTCAGGATTTGGAGTGGCATACAACGCAAGACCTGTCCTTCGTAAAGTTGCAAAGCTCTCAATCGAAGATGATTTATCTGAGCTAATCCCAATAATTGAAAACTCTTGAACTTATTTAACAACAGCTGCTAGTTGTCGAAGAGTTTCTACTACACCGGCAGGATCAGGAGAGTTAAAGACGACCGATCCCGCTACAAAAGTGTCTGCACCGGCTCGCTTTGCCTTTGAGATTGTCTCGAGATTCACCCCTCCATCTACTTGAAGCCAGGTATCACCGAATCCTCCCTCATCAAGCCATCGTCTAGCGACTTCAACCTTTGGCATCATCTCACTCATAAATTTCTGACCACCGAATCCCGGTTCAACGGTCATGACAAGGATCATATCCACGGCCGGAATTAGTTCCCTTATCTCATCGATTGCGGTTCCTGGCTTGATTGCAATAGCTGATCGTTTGCCACGTCTACGAATCTCTGTAAGTAAACTCAATGGATCTGCACACGCTTCAAAATGAACTGTGATGCTGAGTGCACTTGTATCTAAATATGGAAGAGCCTCTTTATCAGCGTTGGCGATCATTAGATGAACATCGACGGGAAGTTGGGAGCCCTCAATAATCTCGCGAGCGCGCTCAAAGCTAAACGTGAAATTAGGGACGAACTTGTTGTCCATTACATCAAGATGAAGCAAATCGCTTACCTGTGCTACTTTCGCAATCTCGCTTGGTAATTCATCGAAATTGGCGTTGAGAATGCTGGGACAAATCCGAATCACCTACGAACCATACCCTTCCTAACTTTGACGCTCGAGTAATGACAGATACATGCAGTCCGTACCATCTCGAAATGTCCAAAGTTGCAAGTCGCCATCATTGTCACCTCGAGGACCGATTTTGAGGCGGTTAAAATTGGGATGTCTCTTCAGGAAATCATTTACCTGCATCTTCGTCTCTGCAATATGGGGGCTACATGTTGCATAGCCGATGACTCCTCCAACGTTGACTCGAGTAGCGGCACTTTCTAGAAGATCCTGTTGAAGTTCGACTAGCGCACGTAAATCACTTGGTTTTCGTCGCCATCGAACTTCCGGTCTCCGGCGTAACGCTCCTAAACCAGTACATGGGGCATCGACCAAAATTCGATCAAACAGACCAAGTTGAACTGGAATTTGCCTACCATCGAACGATTCCACCTTTGAGCGTTTCACAACTTGCGCCAGTAAATTCGCCCGCACCTGCGTCGGCTCATTTACAACCAACTCGTCTTTCGGCAAGAGCGATTCCATGTAGGCCGCTTTCCCACCTGGGCCGGCACAGAGATCGAGCCATCGCAGAGGATGGTTTTCTGACTTCGTAGCCACAAATGTTTCCGCAACAATCTGAGAGCCGAGATCTTGAACTCCCGCCCGCCGTTCTCTTATAGCGGGGATATCCCCCGGGTTACCTTTAAATGAAAAGGCATTCAACGTGCCAGGAATCATCGAAGCGCCAGCTGCAAGTAATTCTTCATGAGTAGATCTATCTGGCCAACAAACGAGGGTCGGAAGGGCAATTTCATTATTTGCCTCTAGCTGTCTCTTAACGAGCGCTTCATCCTTTAGAGAATCCTTGAAAGCATTTATCACCCACTCTGGATGCGAATACTCCTCCGACATCGAAGCTGGGCTAACATCGAGATTCTCCGAAAGTCGTCTCATGACAGCATTTACATAGCTAGCTGCGCTCTTGCCGCAAACAACTTTTGCTAGATCAACGATTTCATTTACTGCTGCATGAACCGGCGTCTTCAAGATCAGTAATTGATAAGCGCCCATCCGAAGCACCGTCAAAACTTTGAGATCAACGCTGGTAAGTTCTCTATCGAGATACTTTCGAATAGCGCCATCGAGAAATCCCCTCATGCGCAGAGTTCCGTAGACCAGATTCGTTACCAGCGCTCTATCTCGGGCTTCCAGGCTGGAGGAAGATAGAGTTCTTGGAACAACAAGGTTGCTATAAAGCTCAGAGTTGTCAATCTCGTAAAGCAACTCCCAAGCAATCTGTCGAGCGCTCTTATCTCTAAGTGATTTGCTATTCAAATTTCTCGCCAACTTGCAAGCGGACACCACGCGCCCACTCTTCGCTAGTCATAATCCGCTTACCTGCTTCTTGTAGTGAACCAATAAGTAGTGCCCCGTCTTTAGCTGCTACAAGAAGAGGTGAAACATTTATGACTTCTCCGATACTTCCACTCGCGCCTCGCCTTACTTGCGCAGCTAAAAACTTGACACGATTTCCCTTGAACATGGCCCAGGCTCCCGGTTTTGGTGCGAAGGCTCGGATCTGTCTTTCGATTTGTTCGACCTTGCAATCAAATGAGATGCGAAGTTCCTCAGGCGAAATCTTCTTAGCGAGAGTGGGTTCACCACTTTGAGCTATAGGTTGAGAATTTTTTGAAATCAGCTCGATAGCTTCCAAGACTGCTTCGCTACCAATTCTCGCCATCACTTCCAAGGCAGCTCCACTATTCATGTCCGCAATAGGTAGTTCTCTGGTCGAATAAATCGCTCCCGTATCCATGCCTTCATCCAACGCGAATACCGTAACTCCGGAAGAGTTCTCGCCAGCCAAAATAGCCCGTTGAACGGGAGCGGCTCCGCGAAACTTAGGTAGAAGAGAAAAATGCAGATTTATCCAACCGTGTTTCGGGAGAACTAGCGACTCTTGTTTAACTAGCATGCCGAATGAAATCGCGACTACTAAATCTGCTTGTACGCGCCGTAAGGTCTCCGCCAACTCCTCTTGATTTGCGACGGTAAAGATTTGGTGCAAACCATCAAGCTCAGAGACTAGTTCTTGGGCTTTACTCTCCAATCCTCTTCCTGAGGGCCTCTCAGGTTTGGTAAGGATGCCCAATATTTGATGGCTACTCTTTTCTAACAGTTCAAGAGTGGGAAGAGCAAGCCTCGACGTTGAGGCTAAGAGAATCTTCAACTAAATACCTTTTCCAAAAGTATTATGCGGAGAAACGCGTATCTCCGGAGCAAAGCCTGCTTCTTGTGACGCCAAGAACCACTCTGAGTTTCGAATATCTTTCATCGCCTGCTTTCGCAGCTCCCCCGAAAGACGATCAATAAACACGATTCCATTTAAGTGATCAGTCTCGTGTTGCAGAGCCCGTGCGAGAAAGGCCGTTCCCTCGACCACGATTGGATCGCCGTACATATTGAATCCTTTAGCGACTGCCCGCATAGATCTTGGAGTGTCATACCTAAGCTCTGGGAAAGAGAGACACCCCTCTTCGCCTTCTTGCATCTCATCGCTGAGATCGAGCGTGGGATTGACCAGGTGACCGATCTCCTCATCAACATCCCAAACAAAAACTCGAAGCGGAACCCCTATTTGTGGTGCGGCGAGCCCTGCGCCTGGCGCATCAACCATCGTGTCAATCAGATCTTTTACCAAAACTCGCAGCTCTTTATCAAAATCGAGAACTGGAGAGGCCGGGGTTGTTAAAACTGGATCTCCGAAGAATCGAATGGGTTGGATCGACACCTCTATATTCTACCTATAATGCTTTTCTCTATAGATCATGCGGGTCGATTTGAACCGAAATTAACGCTTTCCTACTTGCTGAGCGATATTTAACTAAGGCATATATAGCTTGGATTACCCGCTCTGATTCTTCGACCGGAATCCGCAGCACGTATTCATGAGAATGTATAGATTTCGAAACTTCAGCATTTTTAAACTGCAATCTTAATTGTTCTTGTATCGCACCTAAATCCTCGCCTTGGATTCGCACGATCCGGTGCCATGGTGGCAACTTAACTCTTCTTCGTTCCAGTAAAAGCGCCTTAGCCACTCTCATTGGGTTATCTGTATTGAGTGCCTGGGTCACACGATTGCTATAACTGAGGTCAACAAATATCGATGCGTCATCACGAACAAATTGCAGGAGAGAGAACCAATTGTCCAATAATCGCTCTTCGGCGCGCATAGTTGGCCGGTTAAGCTGTAATTCTCCATCTAGCAAAATTAATGCAGAATATTTCTTGTTCCGCGGCTCCATGCCTGGAGTTGCGATGACTATCCCAGTATTAGGGGCTTCTTCGATGGCCTTATTCGCAGTCGACATATATATCGGAATAGCGGGAAAAGCTTTCCCAAGCTCCTCCTCAATCCGTTGAGCTCCCCTTGATAAAAGCAGTTTCTCTTTGTTACCACACTCTGTGCATTTCCACTCCGAAGTAGATAAACCACATGCAGAGCAGGAAAAGTCAGTTTTATTAAGCATTTTTAACTGGAAACCACATTCACAAGTCGGTCGACACCGGCAATTTTTGCAAATGACCAGCGTTGAATAGTCCTTCGTTGCGACCTGAACAAGTACCACTCCAGTTTTTAAACCTTCGCGAATGCTTTGATGGTAACTATCTGGCTTTGAACGCACCCTTCTTCGTTGCAAAAAGCCTCTTCTCGAAGACTTAACAAGGTTGAGATATCCGAGATCGAGCAATCTATAAATCTCCATAGAAGCAAATCCACTACAGAAATGCAGGTCGATATTCTCGAGCCTTGATCTGATGAGAGCAACATCTCTAACATTCCAAAACGGACTTCGATCACTCCAATAATGCTCGGAATTTTCATTGAAAACCACAATGGATGACAGGTCGGGAATCTGCCAGAAAATTGCAGCTCGTGTCCCGATAGTAATTGCCGATGTTGGGAACGTTTTCGGTCTTTTCGAACGGGCGAAAGCTTTTACACACCTTTCCTGGAAGCGCTCACTTAGTTGTGTAAAAAGCTCCTCAGCCTCTCGCTCAGTAGGAAGAAGTATTAGCGTAGTTTCAGACTCTGTGGAAAGTTGTTCTACTAATCTCGTCTTTGTTAGTGATGAGACATGCTCAAAGGTCCGACTGACTCCGAGTTTTCCACCGTCATATTTCTTTGAATACTCTCTTTCATAAGCTTCAGGAATGTAACGAAGAATCTTTACAATAGATGATGCGTAGCGCGAAGCTACCTCCGTAGCTAGCTTCAGGGCACTCTGGGAATATGCGTACCGGTTAAGTACCCTGATTATTGGTTTGCTTGTTGAGGGTTGATTCTCGAGAATTTCAAGAACGATTCCCTCGCGCTCTTCACTCTTGAAAGGTACTAAGACCCTTGAACCAATCTCCACCTCTGATTTGAGATCCTCCGGCAAGCCGTAGGTGAAGGGTTGATCAAGATGGGTAATCTCATGATCTATAAGGACATTTGCACTTGCTGTGAACCGAGATGCTCGTACGACTGTTTTTGCCCGCTCCCGTTTTAGCTTGAGCGGTTTCTCCGCCACTTTCCCTAGCCTTTTACAGCATTAGCAAGTGCAGATGAGCGATCAGTTCTCTCCCAAGTGAACTCAGTAAGTTCGCGGCCAAAGTGACCGTAAGCGCTAGTCTTTCTATAAATTGGACGCAACAAATCCAAATCCTTGATAATCGCCGCAGGCCGAAGATCAAAAACAGATAGGACTGCATCAGAGATTTGCGATACTGGGACTAATTCTGTGCCAAATGTCTCAACGAAGAGCCCAACCGGATGAGCTTTTCCGATGGCATAAGCAACTTGAACTTCGCAACGCTCAGCTAAGCCTGCAGCAACTACATTTTTGGCGACCCAACGCATTGCATAGGCTGCTGATCTATCTACTTTTGATGGATCCTTACCACTAAATGCGCCACCACCATGACGGGACATTCCACCATAGGTATCTACAATGATTTTTCGTCCCGTTAGACCGGCATCTCCCATCGGACCACCGATGACAAATCTTCCGGTTGGATTGATCAGAGTTTTCATTGAATCAAATGGAATTGCAAATGTCGATAGGACTGGTTTGATAACCTGATCAATAATCTCAGGCGTCATTTTCTTCTCGATATCAATATCGGGGGCATGCTGAGAGGAAACTACAACGGTGTCAACAGCAAGTGCCTTGAAACCGTCGTATTCGATTGTTACCTGGGTTTTGCCATCCGGGCGAAGATAAGGCAAGGATCCGTTTTTGCGCACTTGGGTTAGTCGCTCCGCTAAACGGTGCGCCATAGCAATCGGAAGCGGCATTAGTTCCTTTGTGTCTTTCACCGCGTAACCAAACATCAACCCTTGATCACCGGCGCCTTGCAGGTCAAATGGATCAACAGACTTTGTTACTCGCTCCTCTACTGCGTGATCAACGCCAGCTGCGATATCGCCACTTTGCGAGCCAAGAGAGACCGAGACTCCACAGCTATTGCCATCAAAGCCCTTCTCCGAGCTGTCATAACCAATCTCCAAAACCGTCTCTCGCACCAAAGACATAACGTCGGCATAGCCGTTTGTTGTGACTTCGCCGGCCACATGAACCTGGCCCGTTGTAATTAGAGTTTCACAGGCGACTCGGCTCTTGGGGTCCTGGGCAAGAAGCGAATCAAGAACTGAGTCGGAAATAGCATCTGCGATCTTGTCCGGATGGCCTTCGGTAACGCTCTCCGATGTAAATAGCCGCTTAGCCATTTATCACTCCTAACTCTTGAATAAGTTCAGACACAATGCGACGTCCTAATTCATGCTTATCTGCGGCCTTAAAGCTCCATTCACTTCCACGCTTTGAGAGCAAAATTCCAGTCGTTTCCTTCTCTCCAAAAACCTTTCCATTAGAGACATCCGTAACGTAAAGAAAATCAACACCTTTACTATGCAACTTCTTGAGGCCTTTCTCCCGGATTCCATCACCAGTCTCAGCGGCAAAACCAACAAAAACTTGATTCTCTCTCTTATTCTTCGTCGACTCTGCCAAGATATCTGGATTCTTTACAAGTGAGAGCGCTCTAAAATCTTCCTTATTTACTTTCTCGCTTGATGCTATTTCCGGGCGAGCATCGGCCACCGCTGCAGCCATAACTAGCGCATCGGCGCTTTCCAACTCGATGGACAGAGCATTTTGCATCTCCTGGGCAGTTTTAACATCGATACGCTTGATTCCACCTAAAACATACTCTTCGGTTATTCCACTTATGACAGTGACTTCAGCACCTTCGCGTAACGCTTCATAGGCGATTGCTAAGCCTTGTCGACCGCTTGATTTGTTTCCGATAAAGCGAACTGGATCAATGGGCTCCATCGTGCCGCCCGTAGTTACAACTATCTTTTTACCCTTAAGGCCAGAGTTACTATCGCAAATCTCACGAACTTTGCCAATTATTCGAAGAGTTTCCGGGAAGCGACCGATACCAGAATCGGTGCCGGTAAGACGTCCTGTGTCCGGCTGCAAAATATAGAAGCCCCGAGCGATGAGCGTCTCAAGGTTTGCTTGTGTGGCTGGATTTAAATACATGCCCGGGTGCATCGATGGAACTATTAATGTTGGAGAATTAGCGGCTAGAACTGTTGTTGTTAATAGATCATCGGCGCGACCAGAAGCAAGCCGAGAGATTAAATCGGCAGTCGCGGGTGCAATCACAATCAAATCGGCGGCATCTGCGAGCGCCACATGTGATACTGATTGAGTTCCTTCCCAAACTTCAGTCTTAACTTCTTTTCCCGAGAGCGCTTCCCATGTTGCTCTTCCAACGAAGTTCAGACTTGAATTTGTGGGAATAACGGTGACTTCAAAACCATCATCTTGTAGGCGTCGGAGGAGATCACAGGCTTTGTATGCAGCTATCCCCGCACCTACGCCTAATACAACCTGACGGCCGCGCGGGAAGGTAATCATTTATTTATCCGACTGTGGCTCTAGATTCTCTATTGTCAGCAGATTGTCGTTGATTTCGCGGAGCGCAATTGAGAGTGGCTTCTCATGAACATGCGTTTCAACTAGCGGACCCACGTATTCAAGTAACCCCTCGCCAAGTTGTGAATAGTAGGCATTAATCTGACGGGCACGCTTTGCGGCGTAAAGAACGAGACTGTACTTCGAACCACTCTTATCTAGTAGATCATCTATTGGTGGATTGGTGATTCCATCGAGATTTGGCACTATCTCTCCTTGTTAGCTGTTATTGCGATTAAGCCTGGCGGGTCGCTAAGGATACCAGCGCAGCAACCACCTCTTCGACTCGATGATTGACTACAACATGGTCAAATTCTGATGCAGCCGCCATCTCCTCGCGGGCCAACTCGAGTCGGGCTTGTATCCGTTCCTCGGAGTCAGTCCTTCGCCCTCTTATCCGCTCCTCTAACTCCTCGAAGGAGGGAGGCTTAAGAAAGATCAACAAGGCCTCCGGACGTGCACTGCGGATCTGTCTTGCACCCTCAATCTCAATTTCAAGTAGAACATGCTTCCCAGATGAAAGGGCAACCTCTACTGGTGTTGTTGGAGTTCCATACTTATGACCCGCGAAGTTGGCCCATTCTAGAAACTCGCCATCATTAATCATTTTTTCGAATTCCGATTCGGAGACGAAGTGGTAAGCCTCGCCATCAATCTCTCCATTACGTGGCGCACGTGTTGTGGCCGAAACCGAGAAGAAGAATTCAGGATATTTCTTGAGTTCATTAACGATTGTGCTCTTTCCGACGCCACCCGGCCCAGATAGAACTAGGAGTCGACCTTGCATCTATCTTCCCTTCAACTCTCTCTGCAATTTCTCGCGTTGAGATACTCCGAGGCCCTGAACCCGACGAGAGTGAGAAATGCCAGCGCGATCAAGGATTGCGATCGCTCGAACGCTACCAAAGCCCGGGAGCGATTCAATCAACTCCTTCACGCGCATCTTTCGAATTGCGATATCGGTACTTTCCAAGGCATCACGCCAATCCCGTTTTCCCTCTCTTACCTCTTCTTTAAATCGAGCTCTTAGTTTGCGGTGCTCCGCTGCTTTGTATAGCGCAGCACGCCTCTCTTCGCGGGAAAGATTCGGCGGCTGGTGCATGAGGCTAATTAAACCTACTTATTCAAGGGATTCAAAAACAGTTTTAGCTACGCTCCGCGGATCTTTAGCTTGAGTAATAGGTCTACCGATCACAAGAAAGTCCGCTCCCGCAGCAATCGCATCTCTCGGAGTCATCGTGCGCTTCTGATCATCATCCAGAGCGCTCGGTCTAATACCTGGAGTAATCAATGATATTTCTCTTGGGAGTAAGGCTCTTAAAGCTTTAACTTCAAGGGGCGAGGCAACAATGGCTCTTGCACCGGAGGCAACCGCAAGTTCGGCCCAACGTAGAGCTAACTCTCCGACAGGTTTCTCTATCCCTAAGGAGCTGAGCGTGTTTTGGTCCAAAGAGGTAAGGACAGTCACCGCTGTTACTCGAGTACCCGGCAGCGCCAAGGCCGCAGCCTTGATCATCTCCGAGCCACCTTGGGCATGTACCGTTAAGTAATCAACTTTAAGTTTCTCAAGACTTGTACTTGCCTTGCCAACTGTATTGGGAATGTCATGAAGTTTTAAATCTAGAAAAATGGAGATCTCAGGAAACTTTTTCTTAAGAATTACGACCCCGTTGGGGCCATTGGCAGAGAAGAATTCCAGACCCAATTTGAAGACACCTATGAAATCTGCTGTTAACTCGATCAACTCTTCACATCTTTCAACTTCTTGAGAATCCAACGCAAGAATGATTGGCGAATTAGCCATGGGCGATGCCGATCGCTTCTTGAAGTGAATTGAAACCCTTTGACTGAAGTAAACCTAAAAGCTCCTCTTTAACCTTTATAGCTGCGGTTGGATTTCCGAATGTTGCGGTTCCGATAGAGATACCAGAGGCCCCGGCGAAGATCATTTCAAGTGCATCTCGTCCTGTAGCTACCCCACCCATCCCAAGAATAGGAACGTTTGGAAGTGCTGCATGTACTTGGTAGATCGCTCGAACGGCTACAGGTCGTATTGCCGGGCCTGATAACCCTCCCGTAATTCCAGCCAGTTTTGGACGGACCGCATCAATATCGATAACCATTCCTAGGATGGTATTTATCAGGGCTAAACCATCAGCGCCCGCAGAGACAACTTCCTTCGCTATCGACACAATATCTGTGACATCTGGGGATAACTTAGCAATAATTGGATAATCCCCTCCGATATTCCGACGAACCGCTTCAATTACGGCGCGTGAAGCGATTGGATCACACGCAAAAACCAGACCGCGATTTTCAACATTAGGGCATGAGATGTTAACTTCAATTCCAAAGAGCGCATTGATTCCCCTTAACTTTCGCGCCAGGGTGGCATACTCCTCAACTGTCTCACCCGAGATGGAGACAATTACTCGTGCCCCTTTACTCTGCAACCACGGGATATCGTTTGCTAAAAATTGATCAATTCCTGGTCCTTGCAACCCTATTGAATTAAGCATTCCGGAGGGTGTTTCAGCCATTCTTGGCGTCGCTCTGCCACTTCTCGGCTTTACCGCAATCGACTTGGTGACAACCGCTCCTAACTCATCGAGATCGAAAAATTGAGCCAATTCCTTACCAGATCCAGCGCAACCACTTGCGGTAAAAATTGGAGAGGGAAAATATCGGCTGCCAAACTTGGTTCGGAAATCAAATGCTTTGAATTCACTCATGAGCTAGATCCCCAAGTACCGGGTGGAATTTTGCGATTACTTCCCCAAATTACTTTGCTTCCATCAACGACCGGACCTTCGATACAGCTGCGCTGCATCCTTATGGATCCTGCTTCATCTTTCAATGGGATAACACAGGTCATGCAGACACCGATTCCACAAGCCATTGACTCCTCTACGGCGCATTGGTGAATTACTTGAGAACGTTGGGCTATCTCATCGACCGCCTCTAACATTGCCATCGGGCCGCATGAATAGATGATTTCCGTCTTGTGCTTCTCAATGAGTTGAGGAAGGACATCTGTCACTCTTCCTTTGACGCCAGCACCACCATCTTCGGTAGTAAGAGTCATAGTGTTCACCGAACGTTTTCCTTCTAATGGAGCATAGATCTTGTTGGCATTTGACGCGCCTAAAACAATGTCGACTCGGCAACCACGTTGCTTGAGAACTTCGGCAAGTCCAAAAAGCGGAGCTGATCCATACCCACCACCAACCAGCAGCGCGCTAACCGGTTCGGTGGGAATACCAAAGGAAGTTCCTAAAGGACCCACCATGTCGACTCGATCATGGATTGCGCGTTCACTTAACCATCTACTACCCGAACCATGAGCGGCGACGACCAATTCGATTGTGCCGCCGAAGTTTCCACGATCACTTGCTCTATATATCGCGAAAGCTCTTCGTAGCACCATCGCTGAAGACTCTCCACCAACAGCTATTGCAACGAAATTTCCTGGTTTTGCATGAAGTGCCATCTCACCTACCGAAAAGACCATATGGTGATAAGAGCCGACTTTCTTATTCGATAGAACTTCTACGCTCTTTTGAATGGCCCGCGGATTTATATTCACTTTTGGGTCCAATCCTGGAGCGACCTGGTCGAGATTGGGCCATTTCTTAAAGCTCTGATTCCCGCTACAGCTGCTTTCAGCCCTGGAACTGTCGTTATGCATGGAATCCCTCTTGCGACAGCAGAGCTCCTGATAAGCCAGCCATCCTTCTTTGAATCTCGCCCAAACGGGGTATTAATCACCAGGTTAATCTCGCCACTTTCGATTAGATCAACGGCCGACTTATTCCCTATTTCTGATTTCTCCGAATGCTTCATGACTAACTGGGTTTCAATACCTTCCTTGGCCAGAGTGGATTTAGTCCCCGCTGTGGCAAAGAGCTTAAACCCAAGTTGGTAAAGCGCACGCGCAGACTCAACGGCGTGGCTCTTATCTTTATCTGCAAGAGAAATGAAAACATTTCCACTCTTCGGCAGCGCGCCAAATGCAGCAATCTGTGATTTAGCGAACGCGCTTCCAAAGTCGGGTGCAATTCCCATCACCTCACCAGTCGATTTCATTTCTGGTCCGAGAGTTGAATCAACATTCTTCCCATCGAGACGTCGGAATCTATTCCAAGGAAGAACCGCCTCTTTCACAGCTATCCCATAGCTAGTTCCTAAAGCGGCTTTGGGCAAGATTTGTTGATCGCGGAGTTCGGCAATGCTCTTTCCGGCAGCAATCAATGCCGCTGCTTTTGCCAGCGATACGCCAGTTGCCTTACTTACATATGGAACGGTGCGTGAGGCTCTTGGGTTAGCCTCGATCACAAACAACTTGCCCTCGCTTATCGCATATTGAACATTAAGCAACCCTCTGACATCTATCGCTCGTGCAAGTTTCTCGGTCGTTGCAAATATTTCGTTCGTCATCGATTCTGAGATGGATTGTGGCGGTATAACACAGGCGGAATCTCCTGAATGAACACCAGCTTCCTCGATGTGCTCCATTATTCCCGCCAGATAAACGCTATCGCCATCAAAGAGCGCATCAACGTCAATCTCTATCGCGTTATCGAGAAATCTATCAATAAGAACCGGGTGATCAGGATTTATCTCTGTGGCCCTATCTATAAAACCATGTAGCGAATCCTCGTCATAAACGATTTCCATTCCTCGCCCGCCGAGTACAAATGACGGACGGACAAGTACGGGATAGCCAATCGAATTGGCAACCTCTTTAGCCTCCAAATATGAGAAGGCGGTTCCAAATGCAGGGGCGTTTAGTCCCGTTTTCTTAAGTACCTCTCCAAACTCACCACGATCTTCAGCTTTGTGTATCGCAGATACCGAAGTTCCGATTATTGGCACGCCCTCTTTGGCAAGACCCGCTGCTAAACCAAGAGGAGTCTGCCCACCAAGTTGAGTAATTACTCCAAGCACCGGTCCCACCGAAGCTTCAGCGTGGAATACCTCTAAAACATCTTCCAGAGTAAGCGGCTCGAAATAAAGGCGATCAGATGTGTCATAGTCAGTAGATACCGTTTCGGGATTACAGTTAATCATGATGGTTTCATAACCTGCTTCACTAAGCGCAAAACAAGCGTGCACACATGAATAATCGAACTCAATACCTTGACCTATTCGGTTCGGCCCACTGCCCAAAATTATGATCGCCGGTTTTGTTCGGGGCTTTATTTCACTCGTTAGGTCATAAGAGGAATAGTGATAGGGCGTAAATGCTTCGAATTCACCGGCGCAAGTATCGACAGTCTTATAAACTGGACGCAACATATGACGCCAACGAAGCGCTCGTACCTCACTTTCATCGATCCCACGGAGCCGCCCAATCTGGCGATCTGAAAATCCGATTCGTTTAGCACGCCGCAAGATTTCAAGGTTCAAATCAGCGTTACTTTTCAATTCTTCTGCAAGTTCATTTATGCGCTGAATTTGAGCGAGAAACCATGGGTCAATGCCAGTTGCCACATGGACCTCGTTAATCGATGCACCCAGGGCCATGCCTTGCTGAACTTCTTGCAGCCTAAATTCCGTTGGAACCTTCATGGACTCCAGTAACTCTTCTTTAGATCTGGTGAAATCCCAATTGAACTCAGAACCCTTCTTCTCTAGAGAACGGAGTGCTTTTTGAAGGGCTTCCGGGAAGGATCTCCCCATCGCCATCGCCTCGCCAACGCTCTTCATCGTTGTAGTAAGCCTCTGGTCAGCCTCCGGAAATTTTTCAAAGGCAAAGCGCGGAATCTTCACGACTATGTAATCCAAGGTTGGTTCAAAGGAAGCTGGAGTTTTCTCAGTTATGTCATTGGGAATTTCATCTAAGGAATAACCAATCGCGAGCTTTGTTGCAATTTTTGCGATTGGAAAGCCGGTTGCTTTCGAAGCAAGAGCGCTGCTGCGTGAGACACGGGGATTCATCTCGATTACGACAATTCGTCCATCTCGGGGGTTTACTGCGAATTGGATATTGCAGCCTCCCGTGGCAACTCCTACTTCGCGAATGATCGAGATAGCAAGATTTCTAAGCTTCTGAAACTCGACATCTGTGAGTGTAAGCGCCGGCGCAACGGTAATCGAATCACCTGTGTGAACTCCCATCGGATCAACATTCTCAATGCTGCAGACAATGACCACGTTATCCTTGTGATCCCGCATAACTTCAAGTTCATACTCTTTCCAACCAATGATTGACTCTTCAAGTAGAACTTCAGTAACTGGGCTGTACTGAAGCCCAGCTCCAGCGATGAGTCTTAATTCGGCTTCGTTATAGGCAATACCGCTTCCTAATCCGCCCATAGTGAAAGAGGGGCGAACGACAACTGGATAATTTAAATTCTTGGCAGCCTCAAGGCACTCTGCAATTTCATGGCAGATTATCGAGCGCGCTGATTCTCCGCCAACTTTTTCGACAATAGTTCTGAATTCTTCCCGGTTCTCCCCCCGCTTGATTGCCGGTATATCAGCTCCAATCAATCGAACCTGATACTTTGCAAGAATTCCTAATTCATCTAATTTCATGGCTGCATTTAGCGCGGTTTGACCTCCGAGAGTTGCCAAGATCGCATCGGGTTTCTCCTTCGCGATTATCGATTCCAAATATTCAGGCGTTATTGGCTCTACGTAGGTTGCATCGGCGAATTCTGGGTCAGTCATGATTGTTGCTGGATTGCTATTTACAAGAACTACCCGTACTCCCTCGGCTCGCAAGACGCGACATGCCTGAGTGCCGGAGTAATCAAATTCGCAAGCTTGTCCGATAACGATTGGTCCACTTCCAATGACCAGGACGCTCTTTATCGAATTATCTTTTGGCATATTTACCTAGCATGCTCACGAATTCATCAAAGAGATAATTTGCATCGTGCGGACCGCCTGCTGCCTCAGGGTGATATTGCACCGAAAAGGCGGGTCGATCCAGAAGCTTCAATCCCTCAACTACCCCATCATTTAAAGATATATGCGAGACAACTCCTTGACCGTAAACAGTCGAGAACTCTCCTTCAGTAGGCGCTTCGACTGCGAATCCATGATTGTGAGCTGTAATTTCCACGCGATCCTTCAAACGGTTCAAAACTGGTTGATTAATTCCTCTATGCCCAAAGCGCAATTTATATGTATCAAAACCCAGTGCTCTACCAAGTATTTGGTGACCAAAACAGATACCAAAGATCGGAATTTCAGCGTCCAATACGTTTCTTACATTTGCAACCACATCATTCATACTCGAAGGATCGCCAGGACCGTTAGATAGGAAGACTCCATCAAAACCACCACGTTCAATTTCGCTAAAGTCGGTTGTGACCGGTAGCAACGTCGTTTCAACGCCACGCTTGGCAAAATTTCGTGGGGTCGCTGCCTTAATGCCGAGATCAAGAGCCGCAATTCGAAACTTCTTGCCATTTTCTGCGGGTATCACTTCGCTACTTTGAATGGAAACTGAATCTGCAAGGTATGAGCCGGCCATTTGTGGTGTTTTACGCACCCGAGTGACCATTTCCTCTCGAGTTAGGTTCACTTTTGTAAAGATTCCTACCCGCATCGCTCCGCGCTCTCGTATATGTAAGGTGACCGCGCGCGTATCGACGCCGGACAAGCCAACGACACCATACTTCTCTAACTCGTCTTCCAACGATCTTTCTGAGCGCCAATTCGAAACTAGAGGCGAAGGATCCCTCACAACAAATGCGCTTACCCAAATTCTTCTGGATTCTTCATCGCTCTTGTTCATTCCGGTATTACCAATGTGCGGTGCAGTCATTACAACCACTTGATTAAAGTAGGAGGGGTCTGTGAGCGTCTCTTGATATCCGGTCATCCCCGTGGTGAAGACAATCTCACCAAAAGCCTCTCCAGTTGCGCCCCAAGCCTCGCCCTCAAAAATGGTGCCATCATCCAAGACAAGATATCCCGATGAAGAGTTAACCATCATCGCGAGAAGACCTCCTTGCCGCGCAAGTACGTACTTTTTACTGTGACTGGCAGTTCCAATCCAAGGTAAGGCGAATTCTTACTCTTGGAGCGAATCCCGAGGGTTTCGACCCGCCAAGTAGCGTCGATATCTACCAATGTGAAATTGGCTTCATTTCCTATCGCAAGGGAGCCATGCCCCTCATATCGTCCAATACGAGCTGGCGCTGTTGACATACGTTCTATCAAATCTCCAAGCTTCATCACGCCGGAGTCGACGAGCGCTTTGTAAGAAACAGAGAGCGCCGTTTCTAGCCCGATCATTCCAAAAGATGCGGCGGCCCATTCGCAATCTTTATCTTCTGCAGGATGGGGCGCGTGATCGGTAGCTATTACATCAATCGTTCCATCCACAACACCTTCGCGCAGCGCCATGACATCTCTCTCAGTGCGCAGCGGCGGATTAACCTTATAAACAGGGTCATACGAGCGCGCTAATTCATCAGTCAGTAGCAGATGATGCGGGGTGACTTCGGCAGTAACTTGAATTCCACGCTTCTTGGCCCAACGAACTAACTCCACTCCTCCTGCAGTTGTGAGGTGGCAGATGTGTAAGCGACTTCCGACATGCTCATTCAAGAGCAAATCTCGAGCGATGATCGACTCTTCGGCAGCTGCTGGCCATCCCTTCAAACCGAGCGCAGCTGAAACTTCTCCCTCGTTCATCTGGGAGCCGTGAGTCAGCCGTGGATCTTGAGCATGTTGGGCAATCACGCCATCAAAAGCTTTTACATATTCAAGCGCCCGTCTCATTACTAGCGAATCCCAAACGCAATGACCATCATCGCTAAAGATTCGAACCTTCGCTTCCGATGAATGCATCGCACCCATCTCAGAGAGGATCTTGCCTTGCTGGCCTAACGTGACAGCTCCGATAGGGAAAACATCACAGAGATCATGAGACCTGCCAAGGCGAAAAACTTGTTCAACAACTCCAGCAGTGTCAGCGATTGGACTTGTGTTGGGCATCGCCGAAATCGCAGTAAATCCTCCGGCCACTGCGGCGGTTGAGCCCGAGAGGACCGTCTCTGCATCTTCCTTTCCGGGTTCACGCAGATGTGTGTGGAGATCGACCAGCCCTGGAATTGCTGTAAGTCCTTTTCCATCAATCAACTCAAAATTCGCTGATGCGCTATCAACTTTTACAAATCGGCCATTTGATACCGCAAGCTCTAGCGGCTTGCCGGCAGTATCTTTTAGGTTCTTGAATAAATAACTTCTTGACATTTCATTCACCTCCAAGAAGTAGATACAGGGCGGCCATTCGTACCGCTACGCCATTTTTAACTTGGTCGACTATTACAGATTTATCACTGTCTGCAGAATCCGCCGAAATCTCTAGTCCACGATTCATGGGTCCTGGGTGCATGACTATGCATCCCGAATTCAGTTGCGAAAGGCGCGCCGCATTCAATCCATATCTGCGTGCATATTCTCGCTCGCTTGGGAAGAAAGCGTCTTCCATACGTTCCCGTTGGACGCGTAACATCATTACAACGTCATACGTTTTAAGGTCAGAATCAAAATCATATTTAACGTTACATCCCCAGGAATTGACTGCAACGGGAAGCAACGTTGGTGGGGCAATGAGTGTAACTCTTGCACCAAGTTTCTTAAGAAGAAGGACATTGCTTCGAGCCACGCGGCTATGTAGAACGTCTCCCACAATCGCAACATTTAAGTCTGTTAAATCGCCAGTTGATTCTCTTAAGTTTTCTCTGATGGTGAAGGCGTCCAGCAAAGCTTGGGTCGGATGCTCGTGAGTGCCATCGCCTGCATTTATAACCGAACCACTCATCCATTCTTGTGACGCAAGGCGATGTGCCGCTCCAGAAGCTGGATGGCGTATCACGACACCATCCGCTCCCATAGCTTGCAGGGTCAGCGCTGTGTCCTTGAGGCTCTCGCCTTTACTAAGAGAGGAACCTCTGGCCGAAAAGTTAATTACATCTGCCGAGAGTCGCTTTGCAGCGGCTTCGAATGAGATTCGAGTTCTTGTGGAGTCCTCAAAGAAGAGATTAACAATTGTGCGCCCCCTCAAGGTTGGTAATTTCTTAACCGGAGTTTCCGTAATCCGTGCTAATTCAGCGGCGGTGTCTAGAACATTAAGCGCTTCATCTTTACTCAAATCGGCGATAGAAAGAAGGTGTCTCTTCATAACCGGCCTTCGATCTTTACTTCGTCGAGATTATCGATTTCGGAAAGGCAGACTCGAACCCGCTCATTTCGATTGGTTGGTAAATTCTTGCCAACGTAATCAGCTCTTATCGGCAACTCGCGGTGGCCTCTATCAATCAAAACTGCTAGCTGCACAGTTTTGGGGCGACCATGTTCGGATAACGCATCGAGAGCGGCGCGAATGGTGCGACCAGAGAAAAGCACGTCATCGACTAAAACCACATCCCTGTCGTGAACACCGCTAAGTGGGATTTCAGTCTTTCCCAGTGAACGAGGCGCCGAACTCCTTAGATCATCTCGATACATTGTCGTATCCAGAGATCCGGAGTGAATTTCCACTCCTTCAAGGGAGCTGAGTATCTTGGTTAATCGCGTGGCGAGAAAAGAGCCTCGAGTTGGGATTCCGATTAGTACTAGATTTGAAACGCCCTTGTTTCGTTCAATGATCTCGTGGGCAATTCTTTTTAACGCCCGGGCTATCTCTGCCTGATCTAAAACAATAGACATAACACTTCCTTTTCCGCCTCTCTGGACGGTCTCTTAAAGGTTGGCGAATGCTAACGCATCAAGTCAGCTTGTGTATAACGCCGAAGGAACGCGCCAAAGTCTCCTACCCTCGCCCCATTCACCCAACTACTTTCTTGAGCGGAGCGTCATGAATTCCAATTACAAACGTTCACTTGCCCGGTTGCGCGCGATTCGCGTCGCTGCTGGACTGACCCTCCGACAGGTCGAAATTAAGAGCCGCGGGAAGTGGAAGGCGGTCGTGGTCGGCTCATACGAAAGAGGCACAAGGCACTTGAGTCTGATGCGAGCTGTTGAGCTTTGTGAGTTCTATGGTGCCGACCTCTCCGATCTCGGAGCGACTCATAACGATATCGAAATTTCGCGAATCATCTTGGACCTTAAGCGATTGGCGCTTGCTCGAAACCTTCCAGATGAACTGAGCAGAACGATCTCACGTTTAGCCGGGCGGATAACCAGTATGCGTGGCGATCAAAATGGAGAAGTCCTAAGCCTACGGAAGCAAGACTTAGAAAATCTCCAATTCTTGACTGATTTGAGTAGAACTGAACTAATTGGAGCCCTACGTCTTCGAGAACTCCTTCTTCTAGGTGATCGCCTAAAGAGATAAGTCCTTTTTAATCTCTCGAATTGCCGCGAGAACGCCATTGATATAAGTTGCTGAATCCTCCGTTGAAAGCGTCTTAGCAAGCTCAACTGATTCCGAAATTGCTACCTCTTCGGGAATCTGTTCCCCCCATAGCAATTCAAATACGCCGACCCTAAGGATATTTCTGTCAACGACTGGCATTCGATCGAGGTCCCAATCCTTTGCGCGCATAGAGATGATTTCATCTATACGGTCCCGTTTAGCCTCGACGCCATTCACTAGAGCTTCGGTGTAATCACGAATCAGGAAATCTAACTCAGTCTTTCTGAACCCCAGGAGAGAAGAAGCTGATTTACCCCGAATATCACCCTCATAGAGAAAATCAAGCGCTGCTTTTCGCGCTTTAGAGCGGGCGCTCACTTAATTTGCTCGACCGAGGTAATCACCTGAGCGGGTATCGATAAGAATCAGCTCGTCCTGTTTGATGAATAGCGGGACTTGGACCGTGATGCCTGTTTCGACCGTGGCAGGCTTAGATCCTGCAGATGAACGATCTCCTTGCAGGCCAGGTTCGGTGTAAGTGACGCGAAGTGCAACAGATGGCGGTAATTCGATGTAAAGCGGATTGCCTTCGTGTATTGCAACAATTACCTCCATATTCTCAAGGAGATAATTCGAAGCTTCGGTGACAGTCTCCTCCGGAATGGTAACTTGATCAAAAGTGGTCGAATCCATGAAAACATATCCAGCATTGTCTTTGTAAAGAAATTGCATCTCACGCTTTTCTAAAATGGCAACGTCTACCTTAACACCAGCATTAAATGTCCGTTCGACAACCTTGCCAGACAGAACATTCTTTAACTTCGTTCTAACGAAGGCCGGTCCCTTTCCTGGTTTTACATGTTGAAATTCGACTACATTCCAGAGTTGTCCCTCAATATCCAGGGTCATTCCGTTCTTCAAATCATTTGTGGTTGCCATAATGCGCAGGGTACCTGTTGCCTGCTATTTTGCTAAATCAGCCAGGAGACTCTTCATTGCGATTAGCGCCAAGCGATAGGAGTTCAAACCAAATCCGGAGATAGTTCCGTTGACCACCCCAGACACTACAGAAGTGTGACGGAACTCTTCTCGAGAGAGCGGGTTTGAAAGATGAACCTCGATTACTGGAGCTTTTAGCATTAAGACCGCATCTCTGATTGCATACGAATAGTGTGTGAATGCAGCAGGATTAATGATCACAGGCAGTTTTTTATCGGCGGCTTCGTGAAGCCATCCGACTAGTTGGGATTCGTCATCTGTCTGTCGAATCTCCGTCTCTATTTCTAGATCTTTACCCGCTGCTGCTACGAAATCCTCCAGGGCTTTGTAGTCGAAATCGCCGTAAATACTCTTCTCGCGCAGGTCTAGCCTCCTTAAGTTAGGACCGTTGAGTACTAGCGCTCGCATAGCCAAATTCTACCTTCCCACCGATGCTTCATAAATCTCTTTTAGTCTTGCGGCTTCCACTTCCACTCGATCGGTCTTGCCTATGCTCTTTAGCGATACGAACCTAATGGATTGTCCACGGCGCTTCTTATCTCTACCCATCAAGTTCATCAAGTTATTCCATGAATCTTTCTTGTACGAGCGAGGTAAATTCAGCTGATTCAGTATTGTGTAATGGAGATCAACTACATCTCGAGATAAACCAGATGCAACGTGAGAAACCTCTGCTGCAAAGACCATGCCAATCGAAACCGCCTCGCCATGACTGAGCGTGTAATTAGAATCTCGCTCTACGGCGTGACCGAGGGTATGCCCATAGTTGAGAACTTCTCGCTCAAAACTCTCTCTGAAATCTCTTGATACAACTCCGGCCTTTACCGCCACGGATCGATAAATAATTTCTGCAAGATTCTTCTCAAAACCATCTTGAAATAGCTCCAGAATTTTCGAATCAGAGATAAAGCCACATTTAACGCTCTCCGCCAATCCCGCACGCAGTTCACGATTTGGTAGCGTTGCAAGCCACCCTAAATCGACAATTACTTGAGCCGGAGAGTGAAACGCGCCAGCAAGATTCTTTCCAGTAGGTAAATTGATGCCTGTTTTCCCTCCTATTGCAGCATCGACCATACCGGCGCTCGACGTTGGGATCGCCATCCAATCAATACCCCGCATGTACGTCGCAGCCAAGAACCCGGCCAAATCAGTAGTCGCTCCCCCGCCTATTCCGATGATTAAGGAGTTACGACTCAGCGCACGGAGTGCCAATTCTTCCAAGAGCGTTGTAAAGGTAGATAGGGATTTCTGCTCTTCCCCATCGGCGGTGACAATTATTGAGTCCTCGGAAAATGTCGCTTCTACTCGATCACGAAGCTGAGCTTGAGTAATTATTACAAAGTGTCGATCGCCAATCAAAGATTTAAGTTCCCGAGACCAAGAGTCAGTGAAGGTGATGCCATAATCGCGTTCGGCACTGACCAATATAGGTTTCATGAAAGCAGCTCCTTAATCTCAAAAGCGCTCTCTTTGGCCTTCTTATTATCGGTACTCACTCGATATCGTGCGAGGCTCTCGTAACGATCTCTTCTCTCTTCGAAGAGTTTAAGCCACTGTTGACGCGGATTCGCAAGAAGCAACGGGCGTTCGGTGTTAAAGCCGACGCGCGGAGCCGCATTTGAAATGGAAACCTCTAGATAGACCACTTTAGGTTCTGCCGCTAATTGCTCGCATACCTCTTCATCAAGAATGGATCCACCGCCTAGCGAAATCACCGAGTCTTCCCGCTTCAGCGCATCCAAAACAACCTCTCGTTCGATTTTCCGAAAGCCCAACTCTCCTACTTCTAAGAAGATGTCGCCAATCTTCTTTCCGCTCTTTTCCTCAATCTCTCGATCAGTATCGATTGCTTTAAGCTTCAACTCCTCAGCAAGAATCTTTCCAACGCTGGTCTTTCCTGAACCAGGCGGTCCGATTAGAACGATTCTTGAACTCATGAAGAAGTCTCGCTCGAGAACTTTGGTAGGTTTGCGAGAAATGAGTTGATATTGCGCTTTGTCTCATCGACGCTATCGCCACCGAATTTTTCAAGTACAGCTTCGGCAAGAACCAACGCAACCATCGCCTCAGCGATTACCCCGGCTGCGGGTACGGCACAGACATCGGATCTCTGGTTGATCGCCTTGGCTGCCTCCCCAGTGCTCATATCTATAGTGTCGAGTGATTTGGGAACAGTAGAAATAGGTTTCATTGCAGCTCTCACGCGGAGCACCTCACCAGTACTCATCCCGCCTTCGGTGCCGCCTGCTCGATGTGTTCGTCGAGTGATTGCACCAGATGCACCTCTCTCAATCTCGTCGTGCGCAACCGATCCTCTCCGCGCTGCGCTCAAAAACCCATCACCGACTTCAACTCCCTTAATTGCCTGAATGCCCATAAGCGCCCCTGCTAATCGAGCGTCAAGCCTGCGATCCCAATGAACATGTGAACCAAGTCCAGGCATTAAGTTGTAAGCGAGCACTTCTACAACCCCGCCTAACGTATCCCCCTCGCGATGAGCGGATTCAATCTCGGCGACCATTTGATCACTCACTTCTTTATCGCCACAACGGACCGGACTCTCATCTATTGACCCTTGCTCACTTGCTAAGGGCAATTTGTGATTTTCTGGTAGCGCCACAGAACCAATACGTACTACGTGGCTTAACACTTCGATATCTGCAACTTGTTGAAGAAATGCTCTAGCTACTGCACCCAGTGCAACCCTTGTAGCTGTCTCTCGAGCCGATGCTCTCTCAAGAATTGCGCGTGCATCATCAAAACCGTATTTCTGCATGCCGACTAAGTCGGCATGACCAGGTCTTGGTCTCGTTAACGGAGCGTTTCGAGCTAATTCCGCCAACTCTTCCTGAGAAACTGGATCGGCAGACATCACTTTCTGCCACTTGGGCCATTCGCTATTTGCAATCTCTAGGCAGATCGGTCCACCTTGGCTCTTTCCATGTCGGATGCCACCGAGGATCCTTAGTTCATCGGCTTCAAACTTCTGTCGAGCGCCACGTCCAAAACCGAGACGACGTCTTGCCAAATGTTTCTGTATATCTTCAGTAGTGATTTCGATATGAGCAGGCAGTCCTTCAATGATTCCGACCAGGCTTGGTCCGTGTGACTCCCCCGCAGTTAGCCAACGCATGGCTCATTATCTCAGTTCGGCGCTAGAGATGGTTGATGATTAAGGTGGCGGGAAGCAGAAAAGGTGCAAACGGTAAGGATGCTGATGAGTTCCTCTTGATCAATAGAAAGACACCCGCAAAGGTCCAGCCCAAAAGATGAATAGATAGTGAACTGGCTGGGGTAACAGCTTGAAAATCAATTGCTGCTGGCGCAAGTCGAACATCGCCATATCCCAAGCCTCCTCTAGAAAGTCGATAGAGAAGCGCATAGATCAACGATGCAAATAGCGAGGCGCTAAGGCTTGCTGTCTTCCCAGCAAACATGAGATAGACGGTGGTGATTGCTACTAACGTCAGATTCAATCCTTTTGGAATTACCCGATATCTCAGATCAGCTGCACTTATAAGGAGTAAAGCAAGAGAGTACAGAAACACACCGGAAGGCTAGTGAATTTCGAGCCTACTTTGGTGTCCCCGAGAATCCTGTGGATTTCTAAATCGTCGCCCGCAATTCCGCAAAACTTGCAGCGTGATCTAGGGTTGCATCGCAGAAGATTTCATTTTGTCGGATTGCCTGAGCTACTAACAGGTCCTTACCCGAGAAATAATTAGATTGTGCGACCATCATAAGTGGAGTTGGCCAAGGGCTATAAAGAGAATCCAACAGGAAACCATTGAAATGATTGATTCTTATGATGGACTCCATCGCTTCGACTGGTGCACAATTGATGAGAATTGACATTTGCAATGCGGTAGCACCTTCACTCCAGTCAAGAATTTCGACATCTGGATTAGCTTTCAATAACGCCTGGTCGCGCTCTGCACTTCTGCGAAAGACCTTAATTTCCTTGCCACTATCTCGGAGGGCTACGAGCGCCGCCCGCGCCGTTCCGCCTGCACCAAGGATTGCAACGCTCTTTTCTCCTACAGATGAGGGGCTAACTTCCGGAATTTTCCCCAAAAGAAATCTAAAGCCAAAGACATCAGTGTTGTAACCAATCCATTCACTTCCAACTCGCTTTAAAGTATTAATTGCACTCGAATCGCTGGCTTCTTCCGTCAATGACTCACAATGCCGGATCCCCTCTTCTTTCAAAGGCATAGTGAGGGAGAATCCTTGCCACTCATTGGAGTTATGGCTTCTTAGGAAACTCCCCAATTCGTCGCGTGTGACCTCAAATCGACCATAAACGGCCGAAACTTCAAGTTTTTTAAAGAGGAAATTGTGGAGAGTTGGGGAAAGACTATGTTCAATAGGAGAACCAAGGACTGCGAATCTCTTCATTCAAAGGCTCCGTTTGCGTAATTTCGCTTGTATTCTGCCTTGAATCTCAAAAATTCATCGTATGAGGAGGTGAACCGAGTCTCATTGGGAAGAACGGTTACAAAATACAGCCAGTCGCCATCGGCTGGATTTAGCGTTGCCTCAATTGCTGCCCGCGTTGGGCTTCCTATCGGTCCAGGTGGAAGCCCCTCATAAACAAATGTGTTGTAGCGATTCTGAACCTGTGTGTCCTTTAAAGATAGTGCAATCTCTCCTCGTCGATCAAAAATATAGTGAACCGTTGAATCAAATTGGAGCTTCATGCCTTTATCCAATCGGTTATAAATCACTCGGGCCACTTTCGCGAATACATCGGGCGTACCTTCTGACTCAACTAAGGAGGAGATGATGAGCAAATCCCTTCTTGAAAATCCTTGAAAGCGCCAATCTAAGTCGCCAGTGCTTTGTTGGAAACGCAAAAGCATTGCCGATAAAGCTTCTTCCTCGTTTGTTCCACGTGCAAATGAGTAAAACGCGGGATAGAGAAAGCCTTCGACGTTTTGAAGTTTGAAATCCAGGGGCGGTTTCAACTTAGAAAGGGCTTTAGAAAGTTTCCTCTGCTCAAAGCCGGCCTCCACTAACGCATCCACTACTTCACTCACTCGCGCGCCATCACGCACTCGAACTAGATCAACTATTCGATCTGGATCCAATAACTGCAAGACCGCTTCGGCAGCCGGTATCTGGGTTTCAACTCTGTGTTCGCCTGGGGCAATCCGTTGACTATCCGCATTGGCAACAGCTGCACGGAAGTATGCGAGGGCAGATTTAACAACAGACTCACGTTCTAAAACTTCTCCAACTTGTGATCCGGTCATACCTGGATCAATGTGAATCACCACTTCCGGGCCACGAGAACTACCATCAAAGTCAGGTGCGGTGCGAGCTCCCGGAGCGATTTCCCGAAGTCCAAGGGTAACCAACACGACAAAGCAGAGTGTCAGACCTAAATTTCTCAGAGCATTCCTAGTGATCATCGAGCTGACTTCCAAAAGGTCGATCTTGTAGACGTTCACCTTCGAGAGCGAATTTCAAAATCTCCAAGGCTGCCAACGCGTCAATCCCAAATTTTGCAATCAGCGATTTGTCACTAGAAGCAGATGTAGTTGAGAGTCGCTCATCAACCAGACGGACTGGAGCAATATCTAACTGATTTATTCGATCGGCCAGCGCCCTTGCTAGTGATGCTGATTGACCTTCATCGCCGGACAAGTGGAGTGGAAGCCCTATGTAAATCGTGGAGATTAGGTTTTGCTCGGAGATTTTTAGCAATTTTTCTTCTAGTTCTGTGGCAGCGATAGTTCCTACGGGTGAAGCGATTAGTCCAGAACTATCGGACATAGCTATGCCTATCCACTTCTCACCGTAGTCAATCGCTATTCGATGACCGGGTCTTAGAGCCATTATCTTTTCTGAAGATCAGATCTAAGAGCTTCGAAGGCTGCCTTAAGTTGAGCGACATCAGATCCGCCACCTTGCGCAAAATCATCTTTCCCGCCGCCCCCACCACCCAGGATTTGTGAGGCCCGCTTGGCTAATTCGCCAGCTTTGATCCCGACAGTTCGTGAGCGTTCATCAGTGGCGCAAACCAGAACAACTCGGCCATCCACTACTGAAGAGAGTATTACGACCGCACCCTTCAATTTTTCGCGGAGCTCTAAGGCAAGATTTCTTAATTCATCTCCCCCAAGTTCGCCATCAAAGTTGTTTATGACAAGCGAGAGATCGCCCAACTTCTCGGCAGACGCCACAAGCCCTGGAATTTTTTCCCGTGCTTGCGCCAACTTTATGACCTTAAACTCTTTCTCCATCTCCTTCATTTTCTGTAGAAGTTTAGAAATTCTTTCAGGTAACTCCTCCGACCTAGTTCCCTTTATTAGTTCAGTTAAAGAGTTGAGAATGACATGCTCACGGGCCAGGTATGAAAACGCATCGACCCCTACGAGCGCTTCGACTCTTCTAACTCCTGATCCAATCGAGGATTCTGATAGGAGTTTTACCAATCCAAGCTGTCCGGAGCGATGAACATGGGTTCCGCCACAGAGCTCGCGAGCCCAATCTCCAACACTAACTACACGAACCCGTTCACCGTATTTCTCTCCGAAAAGCGCCATAGCGCCGATTGATTTTGCTTCATCAATCGACATTTCTTGGGCAGTAACTTCTAGATCGTCAGCCAACAAAGTATTTACTCTTAACTCAACCTCATCGAGCGAAGATTTAGGTACTGCGCCAGTAGAAGGAAAATCGAAACGGAACCTTCCTGGAGCATTTTCAGATCCGGCTTGAGTTGCTGTTTCGCCCAAAATCTCACGGAAGGCCTTATGAACCATATGAGTCGCAGTGTGAGCTCTTGAAATTCCGGCTCGCCGTTGGCGATCAATCTCAGCAAATACCTTTGCGCCACTTCTAACTTCGCCATCACTTACTCTTCCACGATGAACGAATAATCCTGGTAGTGGAGCTTGAACATCGTCAATCTCGATTAAGGCGCCATCCGAAGTGCGGATCACGCCACCGTCGGCAAGTTGGCCACCACCTTCGGCATAGAAAGGTGTCCTATCGAGAACGATCTCGATCTCGCTTCCGACCGAAACTGACTTCGCGAATTTTCCATTGACCAAAACTCCGACGATTGAGGCCTCGGCAGCAAGATGGTCGTATCCAATAAATTCCAACGATTTCGCTTTCTCGGCAATATTCCGATACTCGCTTAAGTCGGTATGGCCAGTCTTCTTTGCTTTGGCATCAGCCTTTGCTCGCTCTTTCTGTTCTTGCATCAAGCGCTTGAAGCCCTCACCATCAATTTGCAAACCATTTTCGTTCGCCATTTCCAACGTTAGATCAAAAGGAAATCCATAAGTATCGTGAAGCTTAAATGCGTCCTCTCCAGATATGACCTTGCTACCTCTTGAGGTTACTTCAGCTCGCGCTTGATCAAAAATCAGAGTTCCACTCTTTAGGGTCGATAGAAATGCATCCTCTTCAGCCTCGGCAATCTTCTTGATTCTCTCTCGGTCTTTCTCTAGTTCTGGATATTGCGCTCCCATTGCTTGGATTGATGTTGAGACCAATTCAGAGATATTCCTATCTTCTGCTCCAAGCAATCGCATATTTCTAATGGTTCGACGCATCATCCGGCGAAGCACGTAACCCCGCCCTTCATTTCCTGGGATGACGCCATCGCCGATCAACATAGTGGCCGTTCTTGCATGATCAGCTACTACTCTTAACGAGATATCACTCTTCTCATTCGAACCATAGTTAACTCCGGAGAGATCGCTGGCACGATTTAAGATCATCGCAGTGGTATCAATCTCATAGATATTTTCAACGCCTTGAAGTAGCGCCGCCGTCCGTTCAAGTCCCAGGCCAGTATCTATGTTCTTTGCAGGTAACTCTCCAAGGATTGGATATCCCTCTTTTCCAGGACCATCTCCTCTGATGTTCTGCATGAAAACCAAATTCCATATCTCCAGATACCTATCTTCATCTGCAATAGGTCCGCCTTCTCTTCCATACTCTGGTCCACGGTCGAAATAAATCTCGCTACATGGCCCACAAGGACCAGGCACGCCCATAGACCAGAAATTATCTGCCATACCGCGCCGTTGAATCTTCTCTTTAGGAACTCCCATTTTCTTATGCCAGATATCGGCCGCTTCATCATCATCGAGATAGACCGTTACCCAGAGCTTTGATTCATCGAAACCATATCCACCAGCAGATTGTGGCTTGGTCAATAATTCCCACGCTAACTCAATCGCACCTTCCTTGAAATAATCACCAAAGGAGAAGTTGCCACACATTTGAAAGAAAGATGCGTGTCGAGTCGTCTTGCCTACTTCATCAATATCAAGTGTTCGTACACATTTCTGAACCGAGGTCGCTCTTGGATATGGAGCGCTCATCTCGCCCAAGAAATAAGGTTTGAAAGGCACCATACCTGCGTTAACAAGAAGCAGGTTTGGGTCATTAAGAACTAGCGACGCAGATGGAACAACTGTATGGGTAAGACCTAAAGAGTTGCCGTTCTCAAAAAAATTGAGCCAGCGTTTTCGAATCTCGGCGGAGTTCACGCTCTTTTAGAACTCCTCATCATCGACGTATTGAGAACGCTCCGCTCTCTTGTTAGGCCCCTTTTTCTTTTTCTTGCCCTTTTTGCGCAACTGAGCAGCCGTAAGCACGGCGCCCGCCGCCTTCATGGCAATCTGGTTCTTATCTAAAAATGACGAAGTTGACTCAGCGATTTTGCTGCTCATCTCATCGATTGTTCGGGTGACTTTATTTATGCTCTCCAAGGGACCATTCACGAGCTCCACAGTTGTTGTGACTTCATTTAGAAGTGGAGTCGTTTCGTCAGAAATGTTCTTAACTGCGGTTCCTACTTCATCTATAGCTCTTCCTAGTCTAAAGACTGCGTATGCAATGGATATTGAAATGACGAAGAACGCCGAAGCAGCGATTATGGCTGCGATTCCTGATGCACTCATTTCGCTGGCGAACATGGGGCAAGCCTACCCAAGTTCATCTTCCTTCTTCTTGACCTCGACTACCGCATCAACGCCACTCTCACGACGTTGCGCCACGGTTATCGGAGTTGGAGCGCCGGTCAATGGGTCGCCACCACTTGCTGTCTTTGGAAACGCGATTACCTCACGAATCGATTCAGCTCCTGCCAGTAATGCGCAGAGTCGATCTAGACCTAAGGCGATTCCACCGTGTGGCGGTGGTCCATAGTTAAAAGCTTCGAGAAGAAATCCGAACTTGTTTTGGGCCTCTTCATCGCTTAAACCAATTACTTTAAATACCTCTTTTTGAATATCGCGTTTATGTATACGGATAGATCCTCCGCCTATCTCATTTCCATTAAGAACGATGTCATACGCATAGGCCAGCGCGTTTTCTGGATCTGTGGCAAAGCTCGCTTCATACTCTGGTTTTGGACCAGTAAATGGATGATGAACTGCAGTCCAACCACCGCCATCTGTTCTTTCAAACATAGGCGCATCAACCACCCAGAGAAACTCCCAGCGATTCTTATCTATTAGATTGCATCGTTCGCCAATTTCAAGACGAACCGCTCCTAAGAGCGCTAGCGATGCGTTACGTTCGCCAGCTGCAAAAAAGATTGCATCACCATTCTTTGCTCCAACTACTTGGGCGATGCCCGAACTCTCCTCCGGTGAAAGGTTCTTTGCTACCGGCCCAGTAAGGCTTCCATCTTCGCCCACCAAAATGTAAGCAAGTCCTTTAGCTCCGCGCGCTTTAGCCCAGTCCTGCCAAGCATCTAATTCGCGACGTGGTGAATTTGCGCCTCCTGGCATCACGACAGCTCCAACATAAGGCGCTTGAAACACCCTAAACGAGGTGTTTTTGAAGAAATTGGTTACATCGACCAACTCATTCTCAAATCGTAGATCAGGTTTATCGGAGCCGAACCTGCGCATTGCTTCGTGATATGTCATTCGTGCTATCGGAGAAGAAACTTCGTAGCCAACAGTGGATTTGAAAACTCTCTTTAAAATAGTTTCGGCAACCTTGATAACATCTTCTTGATCAACAAAAGACATTTCAATATCAAGTTGAGTAAATTCTGGCTGACGATCGGCTCGAAAGTCTTCATCTCTAAAGCAGCGAGCAATTTGGTAGTAACGCTCCATGCCAGCAACCATTAAGAGTTGCTTAAAGAGCTGAGGTGATTGCGGTAGCGCGTACCAAGATCCGGGCTGCAGTCTTACTGGCACAAGGAAATCTCGCGCACCTTCTGGGGTAGAGCGAGTTAGATATGGTGTTTCAATCTCCAAGAAATCGAGCTCGTCCATTGCGCTGCGAATCTCACTTGTGACCTTTGATCGTAATCTCAGCGCCTTGGATTGCTCTTCCCGACGCAGATCGAGATACCGGTATTTAAGGCGAATCTCTTCACTTACGTTTACCTTCTCGCCGGAGTCAACTGGGAATGGGAGTGCAGCAGCCTCACTTAAAACCTCAAGCTCATCGCAGATAACTTCAATCTCTCCGGTCGGAATATTTGGATTCTCATTGCCGACTGGTCGCTTTGCAATCTTTCCAATGGCGAGCACGCACCACTCAGCTCTTAAAGATCCGGCAACTTTCTCGTCAGAGATGACGACTTGGACGCTGCCACTTGAATCTCGTAGATCAATAAAGGCGACTCCGCCATGATCTCGGCGGCGAGCTACCCAACCAGCGAGACGAACCGTTTCGCCGACTTGGGAAGAACGCAGCTCACCCGCAAGATGAGAACGGAGCATGAGCCACCTTTCAAATAAAGAGCGATTGAAGCGCTATTTAAATAGCGTTCTTCAGAGTCGCAACTAAGGAGTCAAGAGTAATGGATTCTTCAATTCCGTCGGACATACGTTTTAGCCTGCCCTGTCCGGATTGAAGTTCAGCGTCTCCTAGTACCAGAACATGTCGTGCGTTTAATTTGTCAGCAGCCTTCATTGCGCCTTTCAAGGCGCGATCTCCAAATCCCATATCGGCGACGAAGCCAACTTCTCGGACTTTCTCTATGAGAGAAATGGCTCGTAATTTGGCCGCATCCCCAATGGGAATTATGAAGAGATCCAAATATCCGTCACCAAGTCTGGAATTCTCATTCGAGTTATCTATCAAACCTTCACTTTCCAGCGCCAGAATGATCCGATCAATTCCCAATCCAAATCCAATTCCTGAAAGGTCCTGTCCGCCTAGAGTCTTCATCAATCCGTCGTAGCGCCCACCCCCGCCAATGCTGGCTTGAGCGCCGAGACCTTTATGGACAAACTCAAAGGCCGTTCCCGTGTAATAGTCCAAGCCGCGAACCATTCTTGGATTCACAACGAAGGGTATGTCAAGTGCAGTAAGCGCACTCTTTAACGCCTCGAACTTACTCGCACTCTCTGAAGTTAGAAAATCCAAAATAATTGGGGCTACTTTCAGTTTGGCTTGAATTTCAGATCGCTTGTCATCGAAAATTCGCAGTGGGTTTTTCTTCACCCGCTCTGCAGTTTCATCATCCAAATCTAGATTTGAAAGAAATTTCAAGAACTCCACACGATGTTTACCTCTACTCTCCT
>JACCEC013058636.1_pt1 | contig 31994 bp, 32 predicted proteins | sample 7450121 | NCBI WGS metagenome assembly JACCEC01 (sample SAMN15323455, study PRJNA562643) | freshwater metagenome | isolation source: river surface water | place: USA:Blue River Watershed | collected 2017-08-18 | reverse complement strand
TGCCGTAGTTGCGGCGGATGTAGCTGATGATGGCTTCGTCGAACTTGTCGCCGCCCACGCGCACGCTGCCTTTGTAGACCATGCCGCCCAGGGAGATCACGCCCACCTCGGTGGTGCCGCCGCCGATGTCGACGACCATGGAGCCGGAGGCTTCTGAAACCGGCAGGCCCGCGCCGATCGCGGCGGCCATCGGCTCCTCAATCAGGTACACCTCGCTGGCGCCGGCGCCGAGGGCTGACTCGCGGATGGCGCGTCGCTCGACCTGGGTGGAGCCGCAGGGTACGCAGATGATGATCCGCGGGCTGGGCTTGAGCACCGAGCGCGGGTGAACCATCTTGATGAACTGTTTGAGCATTTGCTCGGTGACAGTGAAGTCGGCGATCACGCCGTCTTTCATCGGGCGAATCGCCTCGATGTTGCCGGGTACCTTGCCCAGCATGGCCTTGGCCTCATGGCCAACGGCCTGGATGGTTTTCTTGCCCTGCGGGCCGCCTTCGTGACGAATGGCGACCACCGAGGGCTCGTCCAGCACGATGCCCTTGTCGCGAACGAAGATGAGTGTGTTGGCCGTGCCCAAGTCAATGGCCAGGTCGGTGGAGAAGTAGCGTCGGAAGGATCCGAACATCAGGAAGTCCTTGTGAGCAATGCAAAAGAGGCCGCATGAGCGGCCCTTGTCTGTTGGTGATCGTAGTGAGCAATCCGTGGCTGTCTGTCCGGCGCGGACAGACCCACAAACACGCGTGGCCTACGGGCTCACCCGAAGGCAGGATAATACCCGATCGCCCGATGACAACCGGCCCGTTCCGGCTTGGAATTGCTCGGATTCGGGCTTCTTTTTCAGTCTTTTTCCGATGGCTCTCACCCCCGACGACATCCGCCGAATCGCTCACTTGGCCCGGCTCGAATTGGCCGAGCCCGAACGTGATCGCATGCTGGCCCAAATCAACGGCTTTTTCGGCATCGTCGAGGCCATGCGGGCGGTCGACACGAAGGGCGTGGAGCCTCTGGCCCACCCGGTAGCCGCCTTCCAGGAGGTCCACCTGCGCTTGCGCGAGGACCAGGCCAGTGAGCCGAACCAGCGCGAGGCCAACCAGCGCAGCGCACCGGCTGTCGAGCGGGGCTTGTTCTTGGTTCCCAAGGTGATCGAGTGAGCCGGGGCGCATCCATGAGTACGAAAGAACTGCATCAAATGTCCTTGGCCGAGCTGGCGGCCCGCCTGCGCGCCCGGGAGATCTCGGCCGTGGAGCTGGCGGGGCATTTTCAGGCCCGAATGGACCAGCATGCCGGCCTGGGCGCCTTCCTGGCCACCGACTCCGAAGTCACGCTTGCCCAGGCCCGCGCAGTTGATGAGCGGCTGGCTCAAGGGGATGCGGCGCCGCTGCTGGGCGTGCCAATCGCGCACAAGGACATTTTTGTCACCCGTGACTTCCCCACCACCGCCGGGTCGCGCATGCTGAGGGACTACCGCTCGCCCTTTGACGCCACGGTGGTAGCGCGCTTGGCGCAGGCCGGGATGGTGACGCTGGGCAAGCTCAACTGCGATGAGTTCGCCATGGGTTCGGCCAATGAGAACTCCGCCTACGGTGTGGTGAAGAACCCCTGGGATCTTTCGCGCGTCCCCGGCGGATCGTCTGGCGGCAGTTCAAGCGCTGTCGCCGCCCGCCTGGCGCCTGCCGCCACGGGAACCGATACCGGCGGCTCGATCCGCCAGCCCGCCGCTTTCTGCGGCATCACGGGCATCAAGCCGACCTATGGCCGCGCCTCCCGCTATGGCATGGTGGCCTATGCCTCCAGCCTTGACCAGGCCGGCCCGATGGCCGCCAGCGCCGAGGATTGCGCGCTGCTGCTCTCGGCCATGTGCGGCCCCGACCCCGACCGTGATTCCACCTCTCTTGATGCGCCTCACGAGGACTACAGCCGCTCCCTTGGTGAATCCATCGTTGGCCTGCGCATTGGCGTGCCGCGCGAGTTCTTCGGCGAGGGGCTCTCGCACGACGTGCGCGCCGCCATCGACGCGGCGCTGGCGCAGTATGTGAAGCTGGGCGCTACCCTGGTGGACATCTCGCTGCCCCGCACCGAGCTGGCTATTCCGGTCTACTACATCATCGCGCCAGCCGAAGCGTCCTCGAACCTCTCGCGCTTTGATGGCGTGAAGTTCGGCCACCGCGCCAAGGACTACGGCGACCTGATGGACATGTACAAGAAGACCCGTGCCGAGGGCTTTGGGGACGAGGTCAAGCGTCGCATCATGATCGGCGCCTACGTGCTCTCGCACGGCTACTACGACGCCTATTACCTGCAGGCGCAAAAGATCCGCCGTCTCATCGCCGATGACTTCCGTGCTGCCTTCACCCAATGCGACGTGATCGCTGGCCCGGTGGCGCCCACCGTGGCCTGGAAGCTTGGCGACAAGGCCGATGACCCAGTGGCCAACTACCTGGCCGACATCTTCACCCTGCCGGCCTCACTCGCCGGCTTGCCTGGCATGAGCCTGCCCTGCGGCTTCGGCGAGGGTGGCATGCCGGTAGGCCTGCAGCTCATTGGCAATTACTTTGGCGAAGCGCGTCTGCTCAATGCGGCGCACCGCTTCCAGCAGGACACCGACTTTCACCTGCGTCAGCCCGAGGGTTTCTGAAATGTCCCCCAAACTCGTCCAAGGCTATGAAGTCGTGATCGGCTTCGAGACGCACGCCCAGCTGTCCACCCAGTCCAAGATCTTCAGTCGCGCGCCAACCGCCTTCGGCGCCGAACCCAACACCCAAGCCTGCGCGGTGGATCTGGCCTTGCCCGGCACCCTGCCTGTCATGAACAAGGGCGCCGTCGAGCGGGCCATCGCCCTGGGCCTGGCCGTGGGGGCGCAGATCGCGCCGCGCAGTATCTTCGCGCGCAAGAATTACTTCTATCCCGACTTGCCCAAGGGCTACCAGATCAGCCAGTACGAGATCCCGGTGGTGCAGGGCGGAGAGGTGAGCTTCTATCTGGGCCAAGAGAAAAAGTCGGTGCGCCTGGTGCGGGCCCACCTCGAAGAGGACGCGGGCAAGTCGCTACATGAGGATTTCATTGGCCAGTCGGGTATCGACCTCAATCGCGCCGGCACGCCACTTCTGGAGATCGTCACCGAGCCCGACATTCGCTCGTCGGAGGAGGCGGTGGCCTATGCCAAGGAACTGCACAAAATCGTCACCTGGATCGGCATCTGCGACGGCAATATGCAAGAGGGCAGTTTCCGTTGCGACGCCAACGTCTCGGTGCGCAAGCCTGGCGCTCCCTTGGGCACCCGGCGCGAAATCAAGAACCTGAACTCCTTCAAGTTCATGCAGCAGGCCATCGATTACGAGGTGCGCTGGCAGATCGAGGAGATCGAGGCCGGCCGTGCCATCGAGCAGGCCACGGTGCTGTTCGACCCGGACACCGGCGAGACCCGTGCCATGCGCACCAAGGAAGATGCGGCCGACTACCGCTACTTCCCCGACCCGGATTTGCCGCCGCTGGTGGTGGCTGCCGAATGGGTGGAGCAGGTGAGGGCCAGCATGACCGAGTTGCCGCGCGCGATGGCGGCCCGTTTCGTGTCCGAGTTCGGATTGCCGGAGTACGACGCCACCACGCTCACGCAAAGCAAGGCCATGGCGTCTTATTTCGAACAGGTGGCCAAGGCCTGCGGCCAACCCAAGCTGGCCAGCAACTGGATCATGGGTGAGGTCTCGCGGCGCCTGAACGCCGGCGAGTCGTCGATCGAGCAGGCGCCGGTCAGCGCCGCGCAGCTGGCTGCCCTGATCGGCCGCATTGCCGACGGCACCATCTCCAACAACGCGGGCAAGCAGGTGTTCGACGCCTTATGGACCGTCGCGGGCCAGGGATCTCAGGGCGCCGCCGATGCGGTGGCGCGTGTGGACGCGATCATCGCGGCCAAGGGCCTCCAACAGATGAACGACTCCAGCGCGCTGGAGAAAATCATCGACGAGGTCATCGCCGCCAACCCCGACAACGTCGCCCAGTTCAAGGCCGGCAAGGACAAAGCCTTTAATGCCCTGGTCGGCCAAGCCATGAAGGCCAGCAAGGGCACAGCCAACCCGGCCCAGGTCAACGAATTACTCCGCAAGAAACTGGGCTGAAGCCCGTCTTATTCAACGCGCATCACGCAAGAAAGCTTTTCCAAATGAATCTCTCCAGCGCCAGCCTCTCGGTCTTCATTCAATACCTGGGCAACCTGCGCCACCTGCTGGTCAAAGCCCAAGCCGATGTGGCCGCGCGTGGCTACGACGAGCAAGCCCTGGTGCAGTACCGCCTGGCCCCCGACATGCTGCCTTTCAAGACCCAGATCTGCATTGCTTGTGACGCTGCCAAGTTGTGCGCCGCCCGCATCAGCGGCCTGGACGCGCCCAAGTACGAGAACACCGAAACCACCCTGGCTGAGCTGGTGCAGCGCATCGACAACACCGTGGCTTGGTTGAAGACGGTGCCCGCTTCGGCGATCGATGGCCAAGAAGACAAGGAAGTGACCTTCCCCGTCGGCAAGACCGCCACGCGCACGATGACGGCGCAGGCCTACCTCATGACCTGGGCGCTTCCCAATATGTACTTCCACATCACCACGGCGTACAACATCTTGCGTCACAACGGCGTGGCGATCGGCAAGGGCGACTACCTCACGGGTTCAGCTGCCTGAGCCCCTCAGTCCTACTCCGGGTCCCCGCAGCAGGCATTGAGCAGGCAGCCTGCCACGCTGCCCATGACTGCGCCCGCCATGGCGCCCACCGCGCCACCTTGGACGGGATCGAGGGTGGTGTGGTCTCCCGAAGCGCGGGCCATTAGGACGGCCGCAGCGCCTGCCGCGCCACCCAAGATGCCTCCCGTGATGAGCCCACCCACAGCCCAGGTGCAGGTACGCCCATTCAAACACCGCCCGCCCGCGTATGCCGGCTGGGACTCTCCGAATCTGGCTTCGACCGGCATCTCGCCGGCCGATGGCCACGCCCGGGGTACCGGGCTCAATTCGACGGCGTGGTGTGAGTTGGGTGCAGACGCTGCCGTAGCCGTAGGGGCCGGGGCGACGGTGGCGGAGCGGCGGCCTGTGTTCAAGGCGGTGGGGTGAAGCATGGACGGTCCTCGTGCAAAGCGGATGGGCGCCGCCACTGGCACACGTGAAGACGCTGCACAAGACAGCAGAGGCCTGGACCAGGGGCGGGGGAGGGGCGGATGCCGGAATTCGGCATGCGTCCGGCGCGTGATTCTCGGCATCGCGTCCCGCCGCCGCTGACAAAATCCGGGCGATGCTGCCCGTTCCGCCCGGGCGCGCCTGGGCCGGGGCTTAGTCCTGGACGCCGTAGCGGTCGCGGTAGGCCTGCACCTGGGCGTAGTGCGCGCTTAAGGCATCGCCGCCTGCTTGCTGGAGGTAATCGAGTAGGTCGGTCAGACGGGCGATGGCGCACACCTGCAGGCCCAAGGTACTGCGCACGTACTGAACCGCGCTGTGGGGCATGTCGCGCACCGAGCCATCGGCCTGCTTCTCGGTGGCCATCTCCTGGCGGTCCAGGGCGAGCGCCACGCCATGGGGCGTCGCGCCGGCGGCCTCGATGATGGCGATGGACTCGCGCGCGGCGGTGCCTGCGGACATCACGTCGTCGACGATCAGCACTCGTCCTGTGAGTGGCGCGCCGACCAGCGAGCCGCCCTCGCCGTGGTCCTTGGCTTCTTTCCGGTTGTAGGCAAAGGGAACATTACGACCGAGTCGGGCCAGCTCGATGGCCACCGCCGCCACCAGCGGGATGCCTTTGTACGCGGGGCCAAACAGCATGTCGAACTCGATACCCGAGGCCATGATTCGCCGTGCATAGAATTGCGCAAGACGGCCGAGCTTGGCGCCGTCGTCGAACAGGCCGGCGTTGAAGAAGTACGGCGAGTCCCGTCCCGCCTTGGTGCGGAAGCTCCCGAAACGCAGCACGCCTGCCTCCAACGAAAACTGCACAAATTCTTGCGCCAGGGCGTCCTGGCCTGCTGCTGCCACCATGGGGAAATCCTTGTTCAAACTCACCAGCCTCAATCTCAACGGCATTCGTTCGGCCGCCACCAAGGGCGTTGAAGCCTGGCTGGAAAGGTCGGCGCCTGATTGTATTTGCGTGCAGGAGGTCAAGGCCCAGGCGGCCGATGTGGCCGGCCGCTTCGAGGTGCTGGCTGGTTTGAAGGGCCACTTTCACTTCGCCGAAAAAAAAGGTTATTCGGGCGTGGCGGTCTACACCCGACACGAGCCCAGCGACGTCGTTGTGGGCTGGGACGGTGGCGAGTTCGACGCTGAGGGCCGCTACGTGGAGCTGCGTTTCGACACGCCGAAGCGCAAGCTTTCCATCATCAGCAGTTACTTTCCCTCAGGTTCCTCCGGTGAGGAGCGGCAGGCCGCCAAGTTCCGCTTTCTGGCGGGCTTTGAGCCGCACCTGGCAGCCTTGAAGAAAAAACGCGAGTTCGTCCTTTGCGGTGACATCAACATCGCCCACCAGGAAAAGGACTTGAAGAACTGGAAGGGGAACCTGAAGAACAGCGGCTTCCTGCCCGAGGAACGGGCTTGGATGACGGCGCTGCTATCGGACACCGGCCTGATGGACGTCTATCGTCAGCTGCAGCCCGATACCACCGAGGCCTGCTACACGTGGTGGAGCAACCGGGGCCAGGCCTATGCGAAAAACGTGGGCTGGCGCTTGGACTACCACCTGGCCACGCCGGCAATCGCGCAGCTCGCGCGTACGGAACACATCTACAAGCACGAAAAGTTCTCGGACCACGCGCCGATCACGATCGACTACGACCTGTCTCTTTGATGCGGGGCTGTCATGCGCGCTGGTCTGGCGCCAGGGCCGCCGGCGCTGGTGCCACCCATTGGAGTTGGCGTTGCTCCCGCCAGAAATCGATGCCGGCGCGCAGGCAGCTGGAGGTGACACAGCCAAGGACGGCGCCCACGGCCAAGGCGGTCTGGTCCGATCCGCCGGCCTGGACCGTCACGGCGTACGCGGCCCAGCCCGTGAGGCCGCCCCCCAGCAGCGCTGCTGCTAAGACCGCGGTGCCCTTGAGTGAGCGGCAGGCCCGTTCACGCAGTGGGACGGGCTGAGCGGCTCTTCCCACCGGATTCCAGTCTTGGGCCGCTGGCGGCGCAGCGACGGCCGCGCGCGGGTGAGTTGTGCTCGATTCCGCCACACCTTCAAAACTGAAGGAGCCCCCAGCGGACTGGCTGGTGGGCGTGCGGGTGAAGCGTTCGAATGCATAGGTGGATCGCTGTGGGGATTGCATAGTGCGGGTCAGTAGGGTGGGTTCATCGGGTTCTGCGCGATAACATCGCGCCCGAACCTAACCGGCCCCGCGCAGGTCAGGCAAGCCATTACCTGACGCGGGCTCAGGAGGTCGAGGCGTCCGCCTGGGCCTTGCGCGCGGCGAACTCCGCCCGCAGCGCCCGCAGTTTTTCGCGTGGGTCTTCCTTGACCGTCGCCTTGTCCAGGGCCATCTCGGCGATGAAGCGGCTGGGCATCCCGGCGACCGTCTCGCGGCCCTTCTTGCGGCGCTTGACCCAGCTCACCGCCAGCGAGCGCTGGGCGCGGGTGATACCCACGTACATGAGCCGGCGTTCCTCTTGCAGTCGTTGCAGGATGCCTTCGTTGGCCTCGCCCTTGGTGCCGTTGTCATCATCGAGCTTGAAGGGCAGCAAGCCCTCGTTGCATCCAGCCAGCACCACATGGGGCCATTCCAGCCCCTTGGAGGCGTGCAGTGTCGAGAGGGTGACGACGTTCTGGTCCCTCTCGCGCTCGCTGAGCGTGGACAGCAGCGAGATGGTCTGCGCCACTTCCAGCAGGCTTTTTCTCTCGCCCATGATGGCCACGCCTGCTGCGTCGTCTATTTCGCCGCCACAACGGCCAGCCATCCAGTCGCAAAATTCCAGCACATGAGTCCAGCGTGAGGCAGCGAGTTTTTCGCTGTCCTCTCCGTCGTAGAGGTGTTTCTCGTAGCCGATATCTTTGAGCCAATCGGCCAAAAAGGTCCGCGCGTCTTCGGCGCCCAAGGTGTGCCGGGCTCGGTATTCGAGGTCGTTCACGTAGCGGCCGAACTCGTGCAGGCTGCCTAATGCTCGGCCGCTGAGCACCGAGCCCAGGGAGTTGGAAAACAAGGCCTCAAACAGGGAGAGCTTGAAGCGGCTGGCGTACTCGCCCAAGGTGCCCAGGGTCTGGTGGCCGATGCCCCGCTTGGGGGTGGTGACTGCACGCAGGAAGGCGGGGTCATCGTCGTTGTTCACCCACAGCCGCAGCCAGGCGCACAGATCGCGGATTTCGGCGCGGTCGAAAAAGCTCTGGCCGCCCGAGACCTTGTAGGGGATTTGCGCCTTGCGCAGGGCCTGCTCAAACACGCGGGCCTGGTGGTTGGCCCGATAGAGCACCGCGAAATCTTTCCAGTCCTTGCTCGCGCTGTTGGCGCGGATGGACTGGAATCGAGCGACCGTGCGTTCGGCCTCGTGCTCTTCGCTGTCGCAGTCGACGACCCGCACCGGCTCGCCCTCGCCGAGTTCAGAAAACAGCGTCTTGGGAAACAGCTTCGGATTGGGCTGAATGACGTTGTTGGCGGCGCGCAGGATGGCGCTGGTCGAGCGATAGTTCTGCTCGAGCTTCACCACCTTCAGCGCGGGGTAGTCCTGTGGCAGCCGTCGCAGGTTGTCTAGCGTGGCGCCGCGCCAGCCGTAGATGGATTGGTCGTCGTCGCCCACCGCAGTAAATCGCCCGCGTTCCCCCACCAGCAGCTTGAGCAACTCGTACTGCGTGGCGTTGGTGTCCTGGTACTCGTCGACCAGCACATGGCCCAGGGCCTGCTGCCACTTGGCACGCACCTCTTCGTGCTGTTGCAGCAGCTTGAGCGGTAAGCCGATCAGGTCGTCGAAGTCCACGCTCTGGTAGGCCGTGAGGCGCTCTTCGTAGCGGGCCATCACGCGGGCAATGATGCGGGCGTTGTCGTCGGCAGCCTGGGCCTCGGCCTGGGCGGCGGTCAGCCCCATGTTCTTCCACAGGCTGATGGTCCACTGCCACTGGCACGCGGTCGATGCGTCGACGCTGCCGCCGGCGTCCTTGAGGATGGAAACGACGTCGTCGCTGTCCAGGATGGAAAACTGGGGCTTGAGGCCCACGCTTGCGCCGTCTTCCCGCAGCAGTCGTACGCCCAGTGCGTGGAAGGTGCAGATCACCACGTTCTTGGCGTCGCGCCCGATCAAGCTCTTGGCCCGCTCGCGCATTTCGCTGGCGGCCTTGTTGGTGAAGGTGATGGCGGCGATGCGCTGAGCCGGCACACCCGATTGGATCAGGCGCGCGATCTTGTGGGTGATCACCCGTGTCTTTCCCGAGCCTGCGCCGGCCAGCACCAGGCAAGGTCCGTGCAGGTAATTCACTGCTTCCTGTTGCGCAAGGTTGAGGCCGGACATTCTGGGGAGGGGGCGGGTGGAGAGAGCCTCAGGGGGCAGAGCCGCCAGGCACTGCCTGCGGTCGGAAGGAAGCGGCGAATGATACCGGCGCTGGAGGCGCAGCCCTTGCGCCATGCGCGCGTCACCCTCGCCAGAGGGCTGCAGTTCGCGCTGGGAGCCCTGGGGCTGGTCCGACTCGCGGGTCTGGCCTGCACCAGACGCGACAATATGCATGTGCTTGAAGTCCTCCAGGTCACTTTCCCTTTTTTCGCGCTCGTTCTGTGCGGCTACTTGGCCGCGCGCACGCGCTTGCTGCCTCTGGAGGCGATCGGTGGTCTGAACGCTTTCGTGCTGTATTTCGCCTTGCCCTGCATGTTGTTCCGGTTTGGAGCGGCCACACCCGTGGCGCGCCTGTTTGATCCGGCGGTGGCGGCGGTCTGGTTGCCCTGTGGGCTGATCATGGTGGCCGGAGCAGTCCGCGCCAGTCGAGCCGGTGGCTTGAGCTGGAACGACGCCGCCTTTGGCGCTCTGGTCACCGCCTTCCCCAACTCCGGCTTCATGGGAGTGCCCCTGCTGGTGGCGCTGCTCGGCGCGGATGCAGCGGGCCCGGTGATCGCCACGATGCTGATTGACATGGTGATCATCACCTCGATCTGCATTGCCCTGTCCCGCCTCGACGCGCCGGACGGCCATTCGGGCGGCGCTCAAGGCCGTGCCTTGGCCGGTGCCTGGGCTGCTGCCCGGCGCGCCCTGCGCGGCATGGCCCTCAATCCAATGCCCTGGTCCATCCTGCTCGGTGGTGCCGCCTCCTGGCTGGAGCTCGTGCCAGTTCGGCCCCTGGCGGGCGCGATCGGCTTGCTGGCCGATGCCGCGTCGCCAGTTGCCCTTTTCACCATTGGTGCAGTGCTGGCACGCGCGGTGATGCTAGGGTCTGCCCAAGTTCACGGCGGTGGGTTCGTGCCTTCTCCCTGGCGGGGTGTGATGAGTCTGTCGCTGGCCAAATTGCTGCTCCATCCCCTGCTGGTGCTGGCGGCCGCCGAATGCGCCCGTGCGCTGGGGCTGGCGCTGTCTCCGTCTGCACTGACGGCCGTGGTGCTGGCGGCCGCACTGCCCAGTGCGAGCAATGTGTCTCTGCTGGCCGAGCGATTCGGCGCCGACACCGGGCGGGTGGCGCGAATCATCTTGCTCACCACGGCGGCCGCCTTCCTCACCTTCTCGGCTGCGGTCGCCTGGATGGCCTAGGCGGGGTGCGCCGGGACAGGGCGGAGGCCCGGTCGCCGAAGTATTTACAATTGAAGGTTATTCGGCGCCTGTCCAGCCAGAGATCCGGCTGGAGTGGATCGGGTGCCACCCGCCCCTCAAGGACCCCATGGCAAAGGAAGAACTCATCGAAATGCGCGGCCGCGTGGCCGAAGTGCTGCCGGATTCGCGCTACCGCGTGATTCTTGAGAACGGGCACGAACTCATCGCCTACAGCGGCGGCAAGATGCGGAAGAACCACATCCGCATCATCGCCGGAGACGATGTCACTCTCGAACTCTCGCCCTATGACCTGAACAAGGGGCGCATCATGTTCCGGCACCTGCCCGATCGGCCCCGGCCCGGGACGCCCGGTGGCCCTGGCCCCGGCGGATATCGCCGCTGACATTTCAGGCAGGGCTTTCCGGGGAGTGAGTGCCCTGCTCCTTTCTCGCCCGTCCAGCTTTCCTTTCGCTGTTGCCCGTGGACAATGGGTCCATGGTCTCGCCCGTGTCTGGTCGCAACGACGCCGCCCCGGTGGTGTCATCTGTCTGCCTGATCGGCGCGCCGACAGATGCGGGTGCCGCTGTGCGCGGGGCGCGCATGGGGCCCGATGCCTTGCGCGTTGCGGGCCTGGCTGGCGCACTTCGGGCTCAGGGCTGTCAGGTGCTCGATGTTGGCAATTTGCCGGGCCCACCGCCTTCGGATCGCCTGCCGGCCTCCGCAGGTCCAAGGGCTGAAGTAGGCTCCCACCGCCAGGGCGAGGTGGTGGCCTGGAACCGGGTCGTCTGCTTGTTCGGCGCCTCGACCTTGCTTCGAGGGCCGGTTCTGCCTGAGCGGCCTGGCCCCTGATCGGCGTCAGATCTCCACGACTCCGATGCCTTGGCCAGGCTCGGAATCTGGCGGGCTGCCACGGGCAGGCAGATTGCTGCCGCGGCGGACCCTGCGGTCTCGTTCGATATCGCCTTCGGCCGCCTCGCCCAGAGCCTCCATGCTGTCTTCGGTTGTAGCCTCCTCGTCGAGGTCGGTAAAGACCTCGTCATCGCTCCAGGGCTCCGCATTGGCCTCAGACCCACCGATCCGGACGACCCGGTCGGGCAGGATGTCTCCCCCCTCCTTCGTGTCAAGACCCGAGGCTTCACCTCGCTCACCGGTGCCGGAGGAATCGCTGTCGCCGTGGACTTCGCTGCTACCCACCGCGTCGCTGCCACTGTCGGAGTTGTCACTGGGGCCGAGCAGGTCACCGCTGCGGCCCGAGGGGATGGCGGGTGCCGTGTCGGCGCCCATGAGGCTGCTGTAGGACATAGACCCTCCTGTACGCCCGTGGCGGGCACTTCGTCATGATCCGGCCGTCAGTGTGCGAGGCGGCGCAGCCCCGCCTTGACAGCCAATACCTGCCGCGGCTGTAGGACCCGGTGGAGCCTGTCCTGCCCAGGAAGCATTGCGGGCGGGTCGACCTCAGCCGCCATGGTGGGGTGGCGAGGCCGGGCATGCGGATTGCCGGGACTGGGCTTCCTTCCATTTCACAGGAGTCGTACCGTGGCCCATACCGACATGCATTCCGGCGCCGCCCTCCGCGCCGAGCCTCCATCCCGCCTGAGCGCGCTGGATTGGGTGGCCCTTGTCCTTTTGATCATTGGCGGTCTCAACTGGGGCTTGCTTGGTGCGATTGGCGTTGACCTGGTCGCTACCCTGCTGGGTAATGGCTCTCCCTTGACGAGAGGCGTCTACCTTCTGGTGGGCGTCGCTGCCCTCTATGGCCTGGTGATGCTGGCGCGGCTGGGCCGCGATCCGGGGCACTAAGCGGCGCGCTTACTCCTGCCCCGGGGCGGGAGCTCAGCCTGAGTTCGGCCTGAGTTCGGCCTCAGTGCAGCCTCACAGTGCTGCGCCGGGCGTCAAGCCTTGGCCGGACGCCCGCCAAATAGGGCGGTTCCGACCCGCACCATCGTGCTGCCGGCGGCGATGGCAGCTTCCAGATCACCGGTCATGCCCATGGACAAGGTGTCCAGCGGCAGACCCTGCGCGCGCAAGACATCGAACAGGGCGCGCGCGCGTCGATGTACGGCCAACTGGTCCTCGAAGCGCTCGGCAGGCTCGGGGATGGTCATTAACCCTCGCAGCCGCAGGCCGGGCATTGCCATCACCTCCCTTGCCAGTGTCGCCACCTCCTCCGGTGCCAGCCCCGACTTGGTCGCGCCGCCGTCGATGTTGACCTGCAGGCAGCAATTGAGCGGTGGCATCGATGGCGGGCGCTGTTCGGACAGGCGCTGCGCGATCTTGAGCCGGTCGATGGTGTGCACCCAGTCGAAGTGCTGGGCGACCAGCCTGGTTTTGTTGCTCTGGACGGGACCGATGCAGTGCCATTCCAGCCCCAGGTCAGCCAGCAGAGCGATTTTCTCCACCGCCTCCTGGATGTAGTTTTCGCCAAAAGCCCGCAGCCCGCAGGCGGCGGCCTCGCGCACTGTATCGGCGTCAAAGGTCTTGGACACCGCCAGCAGCGCAACATCCCTTGGGTCGCGCTGCGCCGCAGCACAGGATGAGGCTATTCGTGTTCGAATGCGCTGGAGATTGTCGTAAATAATATTCATAATGGGGCGCACTGCTCAAGAAAAACGGGACTTTCGTGGATATTACTCAGCTGCTTGCTTTCGCCGTCAAAAACCAGGCGTCCGACCTTCATTTGTCGGCCGGCTTGCCACCCATGATCCGCGTCAACGGCGATATCCGCCGAATCAACGTCGGCCCATTGGACGGCAAGCAGGTCGAGGCCATGGTCTACGACGTGATGAACGACGCCCAGCGCAAGCAGTACGAGGAATTCCTCGAGTGCGACTTCTCGTTCGAAATCCATGGGCTCTCCCGCTTTCGCGTCAATGCCTTCCACCAGCAGCGCGGCGGCGCTGCGGTGATGCGGACCATTCCGAGTCAGATTCTGACCCTGGAGGCCCTCGCCGCTCCCCGTATCTTCGGCGACCTGGCCCTGCGCCCGCGCGGGCTGGTGCTGGTGACCGGGCCCACCGGCTCTGGCAAATCCACCACCCTGGCAGCCATGGTCAATCACCTCAATGACAACACCCTGGGGCACATTGTCACCATCGAGGATCCGATCGAGTTCGTGCACGAATCCCGCAAGTGCTTGGTGAACCAGCGCGAGATCGGCGCCAACACCCTGTCCTTCGCCACCGCGCTTCGCTCGGCACTGCGCGAGGACCCCGACGTCATTCTGGTCGGCGAACTGCGCGATCTTGAGACCATCCGCCTGGCGCTGACCGCAGCCGAGACCGGACACCTGGTTTTCGGGACCCTGCACACTTCGAGCGCAGCCAAGACCATCGACCGCATCATCGATGTCTTTCCAGGCGACGAGAAGGAGATGGTTCGCGCCATGCTGTCCGAGTCCTTGGTGGCCGTAATCGCGCAGACCCTGTGCCGCCTGCGCGATGGCTCGGGCCGGGTGGCGGCCCACGAGATCATGCTGGGCACACCAGCCATCCGCAACCTGATCCGCGAGGGCAAGGTTGCTCAGATGTACTCGGCGATTCAAACCGGCCAGGCCTTGGGTATGCAGACCTTGGACCAGTGCCTGACCGACCTGGTGCGCCGGGCAATCATCACCCCGGCCGAAGCCCGCGCTCGTGCCCGCTCTCCCGAGAACTTCCCCGGCTAGCCGCTCGCACCCCTCGACCGCACCTTTCGACCGCACCCCTCGGCCCGAGCCTCTCGGCCCCTTGCATAGCGGCCCCATTCCTCGGCTGCGATTGCCAGCTGAAGTCTGGTGCCTGGTCGCTGGTCAACCCTCTTTCCCGCCTTGCGCGGACGCCTACTCTCCAACCCGCTGCGCATCTGCCGGGCCCGCCTCCTAAAATTCTTCGTTTTCACGACGAACCAGGAGACAGTCCTTATGCCCAGCACCAATTCCCGCACCTATGACGGCGTGCCCCCCCGCCGGGTCGCTTTCCTCGGCCTGGGCGTCATGGGCCTTCCGATGGCGGGCCATTTGGCTTTGGCCGGGCACCAGGTCACCGTCTACAACCGCAGCCCGGCCAAGTCACAGGCCTGGGTAGCCGAGTTCAAGGGCAACAGCGCTCCGACCCCGCGCGAAGCAGCCGCTGGTTGTGACATCGTCTTTTGCTGCGTCGGCAATGACGATGATCTGCGTGCCGTGGTGCTGGGTTCTGATGGCGCCTTGGCTGGTATGAAGCCGGGTGCCGTCTTCGTCGACCACACCACCGCCTCAGCCGATGTTGCGCGCGAGCTCTACGCTGCGGCCCAGTCCCTGGGCATCGCCTTTGTCGACGCGCCTGTCTCCGGCGGCCAGGCGGGCGCCCAGAACGGTTTGCTCACCGTCATGTGTGGGGGTGATTCCGCCGCCTTCGAGACCATGCGTCCCGTGGCGATGGCCTACTCGCGCGCTGTCACCCTGCTGGGTGACAGTGGCGCCGGTCAACTCGCCAAGATGGTCAATCAGATTTGTATCGCGGGTCTGGTGCAGGGCTTGTCCGAAGCAATTGCCTTCGGCCAGAAGGCGGGCCTGGACATGCACCAGGTGCTGGATGTGATTGGCAAGGGCGCAGCCCAGAGCTGGCAGATGGACAACCGCGGCAAGACCATGGTCGACGACCGCTTCGAGTTCGGCTTTGCGGTCGACTGGATGCGCAAAGACCTGGGCTTGGTGATGGAGGAAGCCCGTCGCAATGGCGCTCGGGTACCGGTGACAGCGCTGGTCGACCAGTTTTACGCCGATGTCCAGCAGATGGACGGCGGGCGCTGGGATACCTCGAGCCTGATCAAGCGTCTGCGTTAAGGCTGGGGCGCCAGGGTCGCGCGAGCTCCCTTCAGCGCCCGCCAGTACCCGGGCAGTGACCGCTGTCGGGGGCTTGGGCTATGCCGGCAACGCCCCGCCCGTCGTCTTCAACGGGTCAGCGGCCTTGCACATTGGAGACGGGTGCGACTGCGGGTGCAGCCTGGCGCGGAAGTATCCGCAGCAGCTCTTCCTCAGTGATGATTTCAAATGCGCGGACCACGCGCTGCACGCCGGAAATCGAGCGCACCAGGTTGGTGGCGCGGTCGGCCTCCCGGGCGGTGACTCGTCCCATGAGGTGGACGGTGCCGCGCTCGGTCTGGACCTTGAAGGCGCCTGCGCTCAAGTCACTCGCTTCAATCAGGGTGGCGCGAACCTTGGTGGAAATCAGCAGGTCGTTGGAGCGTTGGCTCAGCGAGGAGATGATCTGTATGCCCAGCTCGTTGATCACGCCGCTGACGTTCTCGACCTTGCGGACGATCTGTTCGATGGTTTCCCGGGTCACTTGGTCAGGAACCTCGCCAGTGAGCAGGACTTGACGGTTGAAGCTGGTGACCACCACATGGACGCGATCGCCGAGCGCGTCTCGGATACGGCCGCTCGCCCTGAGCTCGATGGTCTCGTCTTCGAGTTGGGCGCCCGAGGTCCGACGGTCCGTGGCGACTAAGGCGGTCATCGCGGCACCACCGAGCAACAGTGGTGCGCAGCCGCTGAGGGCGGTGGCAAGACTGGCCGCCGTCGCCGCGGCCAGGAAGAAGCGTTGCAGTTTTTTCATTGTCATGGGTTGGTTTCCTGATCACCGAGGAGCGTGGCGTCCACGCCGTCACAGATGCAGTGAATGGCCAGGAGGTGTACCTCCTGGATACGAGCGGTGCGCTCATGTGGAACGCAGATGTGTACGTCGGTTTCGCGCAAGGCTTGGCCCATGCGGCCGCCGCCGCGACCTGTGAGCGCCACGACGGTCATCTCACGGCTGTGGGCAGCCTCAATCGCGGCCAGCACGTTGGCCGAGTTTCCGCTGGTGGTGATGGCCAGCAACACATCACCAGGCTGCCCCAAGGCCCTCACCTGCTTGGCGAAGATCTGTGTGAAGTCGTAGTCGTTGGCCACCGCGGTCAGGATAGAGCTGTCCGTGGTGAGTGCGATGGCACCCAACTCGGGCCGCTCGCGCTCGAAGCGGCCAACAAATTCAGCGGCGAAGTGCTGGGCGTCTGCGGCCGAACCGCCATTGCCGCAGGCCAGCACCTTGCCACCGCTGGTGACACAGGCCAGCACGGCCTGGATGGCCGCAGCGATTGGCTTGTTCAGCGTTTGCGCGGCCTGGTACTTCAGGTCGGCGCTATCGACAAAGTGTTGCTGGATGCGTTGTTCAAGCATGGATTTCAATGATACCCGCGCCAAGACTCAGCCCGCGTCGAATGCGCCTTGCAACCATTGAAGGTGCCCGGAATCGATTGCGACCACGTCGAATCTGCAGGGCGGCGGTGCGGGCAGGCGCAGCAGGTAACTGCGTGCGGCCCGCACCAGCCGCGCCTGTTTGGCTGGGCCGACGCTGGCCGCGGCGCCCCCGAAGCCGCGGCTGGCCCGTTCACGGACCTCGACGAAGACCAGTGTGCCGCCAGGCTCGCGCAGGATCAGGTCGACCTCACCGCCGCCGCGACCTGGGGTCCGATAATTGCGCTCGACGAGCCGCAGTCCGGCGGCGCGCAGGTGCGCCAGGGCGCGGTCTTCAGCCGCATCGCCCACCGATTTGGTGGTTTTTCTTGCCGGGAGCTCCATGACCGTCCCCTTTGCCTTGGCCCAGGCGGCCGCCCGAGAGGCGGCCGGCGCGCAGAATTATCCGCAAGGCGCCCTTTATATGGTGGCCACGCCCATTGGCAACCTGGCCGACGTCAGCCTCCGTGCGCTCCACTTGCTGGGACTGGTCGACGTCATCGCTTGCGAGGACACCCGCCAGGCGCTGGGCCTGCTGCGCGGACTGGGCCTGGAGCGGCCGGCTGGCGGGTTGGTCTCGGTGCACCAACACAACGAAGCGGAGGCGGCCCAGCAGGTCCTGCGTCACCTTGCCGGCGGCGCGCGCGTGGCATACCTCAGCGATGCCGGCACGCCTGCCGTGAGTGACCCGGGCGCACGCCTTGCCGCCGCGGCTCGCGCCGCCGGCTACCGGGTGCTGCCGATGCCTGGGGCCAGCAGCGTCACCGCGGTGCTGAGCGTCGCCGGCGCGGGTGGCGCTGACCCTGCGTTCGTCTTCGCCGGCTTTCTTCCCACCAAGGCGGGTGAGCGGGCGGCAGCGGTGACGGCCCTCGGGCAGGAGGCGCGGGCGGTGGTTCTACTGGAAGCGCCGCACCGAATGGCTGATCTGGCGCAGGCGCTTTCGGCATTGGGTGAGCGTCCCCTGACCGTTGGTAGGGAGCTGACCAAACAGTTCGAGCAGGTGCATACCTTGCCCTGCAATGGCTTGTCCGGCTGGCTGGCCGAGGATGCCCAGCGTTGCCGCGGCGAATTCGCTTTGGTGCTTCACCCCTGGGCACTGGCCCGACCGGCCGAGGACAACCAGACTCTGCTAAGGCTGCTGCTGGCCGAGCTACCGCTGAAGACGGCGGTGCGAATCGCTGCCGAAGCCAGTGGTGGTTCTCGCAATGCCCTTTACGAGGCCGCACTCCAGATCAAGCAGTCGGGTGCGCTGGGCCCGTCTGGCGAGGAAACGCGGGGCTGATCCGCACCTGCCGGCGCGCAGGCACTCGCGACTTGGCCCCTGGGAACTGCCCCCAGGTCAACCCTCAAACCGCCAGCGGGTCGACATCCACGGCCCACCGGATCAGGCCTGGCTCCCGCAGTCCGTGCAGGACCTCTTGCCAGGACGCGAGGAAGCGTTGCAGCGCAGGGCGTGATGCGCTCTCTACCAGTAACTGCGCTCGCTCCACATTGGCTACCCGCTGTAACCCCATCGGCACAGGCGCATAGATGAATACCTGACCGCCAGGGTCCAGCCCTTCGGCGCCGTCGCGTGCTGCTTGCAGCCAGGCCTGTGCGGCCTCCTGGGTCCGCGCCTCCGCCCGCACCAGGGCCTGGAAGGCGAAGGGGGGCATGCCTGCGGCCTCACGCTCCTTGAGCTGTGCGGCGGCGAAGGCCGGAAAGTCATGGCGTCGCAGGGCCTCGAAGAGCTCGTGCTGCGGGTTCCAAGTCTGCACCCACATCTGGCTGCTGCCCGCCTGTGCGGCATCACGGCCGGCCCGCCCTGCTGCTTGCATCAGCAAGGAGAAGAGGCGCTCTGGGGCGCGGAAATCGCTCGAGTAGAGCGCAGAGTCCGGATTGACTGCTGCCACCAGCGTGATGCGTCGGAAGTCATGGCCCTTGGTCACCATTTGCGTGCCTACCAGCACGTCGACATTCCCCGCATGGACCTGGGCCAACTGCGCCTCCAGCGAGCCTTTGGTTCGGGTGGTGTCTGCGTCGATCCGGGCCACCCTCACCGGCCGGGGCTGGCCATCCCCGCCGGGAGCGTTGACGCTGCCGAGCAGCGCGGCGATCTGCTCTTCGAGCTGCTCGGTCCCCCTGCCTACCGGCGCGATATCAACGTTGCCGCAAGCCGGGCATGCGCGCGGAACGCGCTCGCCCAGGCCGCAATGGTGACAGCGAAGGGTGCGGTCGATCTTGTGGAAGACCCGGAAGGCGCTGCAGTGGGGGCAGTCGCTTTTCCAGTCGCAGGCGGTACAGGCCAGCACAGGTGCATAGCCCCGCCTGTTCAGGAAAATCAGGGATTGCTCGCCAAGGGCTACCCGCTTGGCAATGGCGTCCAGCAGCGCAGGGGCGAGCAGAGTCCGCTTCGGCTGCAGGTTCATGTCCACCAGGCGGACCTCGGGCAATACGCCGGCACCTACCCGCTCGGGCATTGCCAGACGCTGGTAACGGCCAGTCTCGCAGGCTTGCCAACTTTCCAGTGAGGGCGTGGCCGATCCCAGGACCACCGGCGCCCCCTGTAGCCGCCCTCGGAGCACAGCCAGATCCCGTGCCGAGTAGCGTGCCCCCTCCTGCTGCTTGTAGCTGGGGTCGTGCTCCTCGTCGACGACGATCAGGCGCAAGTTCGGCATGGAGGCGAACACCGCCATCCGAGTGCCCAGAACGATCCGCGCCAGTGCTGCGTGGGCAGCCAACCAGCTCGCCAGCCGCTGCGGCGGCGTGAGCCCGCTGTGCATGGCCACCACTTGCCCAACGCCGAAGCGCTCGATGAACCGGGAGAGCAGCTGTGGGGTGAGGTTGATCTCCGGCACCAGGATCAGGACCTGGGCTTGCGGATCGGTAGCCAGCGCTCGGGCGGTGGCTTGCAGGTAGACCTCCGTCTTGCCGCTGCCGGTTGCGCCAAAAAGCAGGTAGGGCTTGCCGGAGTTGGCGTGGGCGCCAGCGATCTCCGCCAGAACGGCTTGCTGCTGGGGCGTCAGCGCGGGCCCTGGCGCCGCAGCGCCTTGCGCCCCACCCCCATCGGGCTTGTGGCGCTTGAGTCGTCTGGCCAGCTGCACCGGGTCAAGGTCGCGCAGCTGCGGCGGCAGCGCCGCCAAGGCCACCTCGCCGAGACCCCGCTGGTAATAACCAGCAGCGAAGTCCACCAGCCGGCGCCAGGCCTCAGCCAAGGGCGGCAGGGCGTCGAGTGCGGCGACCACCGATCGCTCTTCAATCCCAGCCGGCATTGGCGTTTCGGTCGTCTCCCAGACGACTCCCAAGACTTCGCGCTTGCCCAAGGGCACGCGGACCAGCGTGCCTGGCGCGAGCGCGGACTCACTCCGATAGCTCAGCGCTGCGCGCAGCCCGCTGTGAGCAGGCGTGGCGACGACGACGGACAGGCGGTGGGGCATCGCTCAGATCCAAGTTAGGCTGAGATCCTCAGGTGATTCGAAGAATTCACACACAAGTCCTTGAATCTAAAGCGGTTTGACGGACATTCAGAATTACTGTGGACAACTTTGTTGATAGCTCGCTTCGGGAAGGCTGCAAGCCTTGAAAAATCAAGCGTTTGGCTGAGATGCTGAGAAAATCGGCATCGTCCCAACTGCATATGAATCAAGGACTTAGGCACGGCCCTGTCAGCCTGACGGAGCCAGGGCCCGAAGGCAGTGGTTGGCGCACCGCAGCACGGCTTTTGTGCATAAGTCAAGTCGCGCGGGCACAGAAAATCTGCTAACCGAGGGCGTAGCGCCCCACCTAAAGGTGCTACCTTGGAACCAGCCGGGCTCAGGCTCCTGGCATGCTGCGCAGCTTGCGCGAATGCGTATGGACGGCTTCGACCAGGGCCTGCACATGCTCTGGTGGCGTGTGCTGGCTGATGCCATGGCCCAAATTGAAGATGTGCGTAGGGCCCAGTCCTGGACCCCTGTGAGGCGTGCCAAAGCTGTCCAGAAGCTTGACCGCCTCGGCCTGCACCTGCGCCGGCGGCGCGAAGAGCACGTTCGGATCGAGATTGCCTTGGAGTGCTTTGCTGTCGCCGACCTTCGCGCGGGCCTTGCCGAGGTTGACTGTCCAGTCGACGCCCAGTACCTCGCAGTCCAGATCGGCCATTTCCTCCAGCCACAGGCCGCCGCCCTTGGTGAAGACGATGCTCGGGATGGTCACCCCTTCGTGCGTGCGTACCAGTTGTGAAAGCACGCGCCGCGTGTAGGCCAGGCTGAACTCCTGGAAACAGCCGTCGGCGAGGACCCCGCCCCAGCTGTCGAAAATCATCACCGCCTGCGCGCCAGCTCGAATTTGTTCGTTGAGATAGGCGGCCACGGCGTCGGCATTGACCTGCAGGATGCGGTGCATCAGGTCGGGTCGGCTGTACATCAAGGCCTTGACCAGGCGGTAGTCGTCCGAGCCGCCGCCCTCGACCATGTAGCAGGCCAGTGTCCAGGGGCTACCTGAAAAACCGATGAGGGGCACGCGCCCCTGCAGCGCCTTGCGGATGGAGGTCACCGCGTCGAAGACATAGCGCAGTTTGTCCATGTCTGGAACCTCCAGCGCTTTGACTGCGGCCTCGTCGCGCACCACTTTCTCGAACTTGGGGCCTTCGCCCAAGGCGAAGCTGAGGCCCAGCCCCATCGCGTCGGGCACGGTGAGGATGTCCGAAAAGAGGATGGCCGCATCCAGCGGGTAGCGATCGAGAGGCTGTAGCGTCACCTCAGTGGCGTAGTCGGTATTGGTGGCCAGGCCCATGAAGCTGCCTGCCCTCGCCCGCGTGTCGCGGTATTCGGGTAGGTAGCGCCCGGCCTGGCGCATCAGCCAGATTGGTGTGTGGTCAGTAGCCTGGCGCAGGCAGGCGCGCAGGAAGGTGTCATTGCGCAAGGGGGCGAAGCTCATCCCTCCATTGTGGCAGGGCTCGGGGACGGTTTTTCGGAGACCCCGACCGGGCCTGCCGAGGCCCCCACGGCCGCGGGCATGATGCCCCCTCGAGCGGTGACTGCCCCACGTGCTCGCCAGGACGGCTGCCTAAGTGCACTGGCTCAGGGCCGAGACAGCGCCTGGCGGATGTCGGCGGGCGAAAGCACCTCCGGCAGCAGCACAGGCGGCTTACCGGGTACCTGCAATTGGTAGACCGGCACGCCGCTGCGGCCGAGCGCGCCGAGGGCGGCGGTGATGGCCGGATCGCGCCGCGTCCAATCGGCGCGTAGCAGTACCACCTGCCGCGCGGCAAAGTCGGCCAGGACCGAGGGGTCGCTCAGGGTGGTGGCCTTGTTGTATTGGCAGGTCACGCACCAAGCGGCGGTGAAATCGACAAAGACGGGACGCCCAGCGGCCAGGCCCTGCTGCACCCGCTCGGGCGACCAGGGCTGCCAGGTCGCTCCGGACCTGCTCGACGCCTGAGCCTCCGTGGCGGGCGGCCCCCCCTCTCGCAGCACCAGCGGGCCGATCCAAAGGGCAGCCGCCGCCAGCACCGCAGCGGCCAACAGGCCCAAGACCAGACGCGAGCGGCCATTCAGCCCCACCGCCCAGACCAACCAGGCCAGCGCCACCAGCAGGGCCAGGAGCGCGGCGGCGCCGTCAATGCCGCTTTGCTGGCCCAGAACCCAGACGAGCCAGACGACGGTGGCAAACATGGGAAAGGCCATCAGCCGGCGGAACTGGTCCATCCAGGGGCCCGGCCGGGGGAGCCATTGACCAGCCTTGGGCCAGACACTGATCGCCAGATAGGGCGCCGCCATGCCCACGCCCAGTGCGGCGAACACTGCCAGTCCCTGGGCCGGTGGCAACGTCACTACCGCCCCCAGTGAGGCGCCCATGAAGGGGGCGGTGCAAGGCGATGCGATCGCGACCGCAAGCACCCCTGAAAGCGCGGCGTCTGCCAGCGGATGGCGCAGGTGCAGCCCGCCCCAGCCGGGTGGCAGCATCGTCCCGAATTCGAACAGACCCGCCAGATTCAGGCCTATCAGGGTGAAGAGCGCTGCCAGTGCCGCGACGACTGCCGGCGACTGAAGCTGGAAGCCCCAGCCCAGTTGCTCGCCGCCTGCACGCAAGGCCAGCATCAGCCCGCCCAGAAAAAGGAAGGCTGCCACCACGCCACCGGTGTAGGCCAGCCCACCCAGAGCACGTGCTCGGGGGTCGCTGCCGTGCCGGGCGAATCCGACGACCTTGACCGCCAGCACCGGGAAGACGCAGGGCATCAGGTTCAGCAGCATGCCGCCGAGGACCGCGCCGAGCATTGCCAGGAGCCACCCCGTCGTAGAGGTGGCTGGCTGGCCCGCCTCCGCATTGCGCCGCAAGGCATCGGCCAAAGCGGGCGATACCGTGGCCGCGGGGGCGCTGACCGGCGGCCAAGTGCCGGCTACGGGTAGTTCGGCCCGCCAAGCCCGTCCACCATCCGCGACCACCACGCTCACCTGCCCGGGTGATATTTCTCGCTGGGGTGAGAGCGCCACCTGGGCGGTCCAGACGGCCCCTTGCCAAGATTGGGTCATGACGGACGCGTTGTCGATCACGCCTGCCGTCTCGGGAAACAGTGCCAAGGTCTTGCCGCGTGCTTCTGTTGGCAGGCCGCGGAGTTCCAGACGGAGCGCCTGTCCGTCGACCCGTGCCCCGCTTGCGAGACCGGTGGCCGCAGTGCTGGGATGAGTCGGGATGGCCCGGGGCGCTGCGTCGAAGGCGGCTTGGAAATCGGTGGCGTGCAGGGCGGTGCTGCCCTGAACCGGTAGCTGCAGCTCGAACTCGCCCTCCTCGGGGATGCACTCGGTCTTGCAGGCGAGCCACTGCGCCTTGAGCTGGATCTTCAGCTGTGGCGACAGCGGCGATGGGCGCATGTCCTGAGTGACGGTGATCGGTACGGGCAGAAGCGTCGTGCCCTCGTAGCCATAGTTCACCAGGTGCCCCACTGGCAGCCGCCGCGGGACCGGCCAGGCAATCTCGCCAGCGCTGAGACCGGCAGGCAGACGCCAAGACAGGGCGGTGGGAAGGCCCGAGTCACCCGGGTTGCGCCAATAGGTGTGCCACTGGGGCTGATGGGAGATGCGCAGGCCCAGCCACACCGGGCGGCCCGGCCCCACACCTTCGGGCGCATGGGCCAGTAACTCAGCCCGTACCCGCTCTGTGGTGACCACGCTGCGATCTGCGGCTTGCGCGTCCCGGCCAGTCAAAGCAGTGGCCATGGCGATCACGAAGGCCAGCATGGCAGTGGCGGCGTGGGCAGGTCCGTAGCCGGTCGTGCGGGGCGCGGGGCGGGAGGAAGCAAACATGTCCTGATTGTCGCGGCTACGAGCACCCCTCGCCCAAGCCCGTAATATCGGCGGCATGACTACTTCCTCCCGCTTCTGGGCTGATCTGTCCTCCCGCGAGTTTGCGCAGCGCCAGGCCTCGGGCCTGGCCGAGCAGACGGTCGCTGTTCTTCCGGTGGCCGCGATCGAGCAGCACGGACCTCACCTGCCGGTGAGCGTGGACACCGACCTGGTCAATGGCGTTGTGGCGGCCAGCCTTGCGCACCTCCCAGCCTCGGTGCCCGTGTTGTTTCTGCCGACCCAAGCTGTGGGCAAGAGCGACGAGCATGTACGCTTCCCCGGCACTCTCACGCTGTCGGCCGAGACCACCATCCGGCTCTGGACCGAAATTGGTGAGTCGGTGGCGCGGGCGGGCCTGCGCAAGCTGGTTTTGTTCAACTCCCATGGCGGCCAGGTCAGCATCATGGACATCGTCGCCCGGGAGCTGCGGGCCCGCTGCAACCTGATCGTCCTGTCCACCAGCTGGTACACCCTGCCGCTCGGCGAAGCGGTAGACGGGCTATTCCCGCCCGCCGAGCATCGGTTCGGTATCCACGCCGGAGATATTGAGACCTCCATGATGCTGGCCTTGCATCCGCAGAGGGTAGACATGGCGCAGGCGCGCGACTTTCGCTCTGCATCACAGGAGCGCGCCGCCGCGTTTCCCATCCTGGGCAATGGCCGCAGTGCCAAGCTGGGGTGGCAAATGCAGGACTACCATCCAGCCGGCGCCGCGGGCAATGCCGCTGCGGCCAGCGCCAGCAAGGGCCGTGCCCTGGTCGAGGCTGCAGGGCTCCAGCTCGCAGCACTGCTGCAGGAGGTGGCGCGATTGCCTCTGTCCACTCTGCGCGCCGACCCCGAGATCGCAGACTGAAGGCCAGCCGGGCGCCTGCGCGCCAAGGGGCTTAGCGCTGGTTTTGGTGGCGTCCGTCCTTCATTCGGCCCGTGTCGTATCAGACCGGGTCGGGCCAATGCGCCGTCTCGCTACGCCCGTCTCCTACGCCAGCTTGCGAGGCCGCCGACGACGCCTGCGCTCGGTCTGCCTAGATTCATTGCTATGCCGGTATTCCGCCGGCCTTCCCAGGAGATCAGCAATGAGCACAGTGGCAAATTTCATGACCCGTGGCGTGCGTACCATGCGACCCGACGATAACCTTGTGGCCGCCTCCAAGGCCATGGAGGAGCTCAACATCGGCGCGGTCCCTGTGTGCGAGGGTGAGCGTCTGGTCGGCATGGTGACCGACCGCGACATCATCGTGCGCGGCGTGGCGCAGGAATTAGACCTGCGCAAGTGCAAGCTCTCGGATGTCATGAGCGCACACGTTCGCACTGTCCGCGACGACGATGACGTGCAGGAGGTGCTTCGCGAGATGGGAAAGGCCCAGGTGCGGCGTTTGCCCGTTGTCGATCAGAACGACCATCTGGTGGGCATCATCTCGCTGGGCGATATCGCTGCCAAGCAGGCGCATGAAGAAGTGCAGGCCCAGCAACAGGTGGGGCAATCCCTAAGTGATATCTCGGAGCCGGCAGAGCCGGATCGCTCACACCAAACACGGGTCAGCGGACCGAAGGTGGCCGGAAACGCCAAGACTCAGCGGCAGCCCGTGTGAGCGTCCTCGGAGGCCGACGCTGTCCCCGCACCTAGGTACTTGGCTATCCGATGGCCGCGCGGCCTCTTGCCCAGGGTGCGGCAGTCATTACGGTGTGACTGCCGCGCCCGGATAATGAGCGTATGCGGATCGAGACTTTGCGAGAGCGCCTGCGCGCCCTGGGCGCCGGACCCCGGCACGAGCACCGGGTGCTCCGCCTATGGTCGCAGGCGCTGCCGCAAGACAGCGGTCCCCGGCGCTTGCAGGACTTCATGCCGCGCGCGCTGCTTGCCGAGTTGCCTCGGATCGAGGCCGATCTGGCAGCACTGGCGCGCCTCCAATCAGCGCATCCAGCGCAGGACGGCTCCGAGCGATTGCTGGTCCAGATGGCAGACGGCCAGGCCGTCGAAAGCGTGCTTTTGCCGCGAGATGGCTTGTGTATCTCGAGCCAAGTTGGCTGTGCGGTCGGCTGCGTGTTTTGCATGACAGGTCGCGAGGGCCTGATACGCCACGTCACCAGCGGCGAGATGGTGGCCCAGGTGGTCCTCGCCCGCCAGCGACGGCCGGTGCGCAAGGTAGTCTTCATGGGGATGGGCGAGCCAGCCCACAACCTCGAGCAGGTCCTCGAGGCCATTGACCTGCTGGGTACCTGGGGCAACATCGGACACAAGAGTCTCGTACTTTCCACGGTTGGCGATCCACGGGTGTTCGAAGCATTGCCGCGGCAGCGGGTTAGGCCTGCGCTAGCCCTTTCATTGCACACCACGCGAGCGGAACTCCGCGCCGAGTTGCTGCCGCGGGCACCGCTGCTCACGCCCGAAGACATCGTGGATGCGGGCGAGCGATATGCCCGCGAGAGCGGCTACCCCATCCAATACCAGTGGACCTTGATAGAGGGCGTTAACGACAGCCAAGCCGAACTCGACGGCATCGTCCGCTTGCTTAAAGGCAAGTTCGGTGTCCTGAACATGATCCCGTTCAATGAAGTCGACGGCCTCACATTCCGTCGACCCTCCTGGGAGCGCGCGGCGGAGATCGCGCGCCACCTCCATCGTCGGGGGGTGCTGACCAAGCTGCGTCAGTCCGCTGGCCAAGACGTGGAGGGTGGCTGCGGTCAATTGCGAGCCCGCGCTACGCGGCCTTCAGGCCGTGTCATCACCCTCCAACCCGTCGCAGGGTGATGGGAGAGAGGCCGGCGTTAAGCGAAGGCCGGCCCCACTCTCAGCGTGCTTTGTTGGCCCGGCTGTTTTGGCTACGCGCTTGGCCGCCCTTGCGACCAGCCGCTCGGGCTTCCTCCGAACTGAATTCGTGGGCGGTGCCCTTTTCGTGGGCGGCCCGACCGCCTTGGCTGGCGATTTCGCGCTGGCGTTGTGGGTCCATGGATGCGAAGCCTCGGTTGGAGGTGCCGCCCTTGCCCTGTTGACTGGAAGTCATGATGGGTACTCCTGAAAGAAAGAAGTGGCTGTTGAGGAATGGATGGCCTGCACCGCGCCGGCCACGCATCCATTGAGAGGCCGCTACCAGGCGGTGCTCGTCAGGATGGGCACTCGAGCTTCGTAGGACTGGGTCGCGCAGTCAGACTGGCTCGACGCCTGCTTCGCGCAGACGGGCGAGCAGGGCGTCTGCATCCGCCGATGGGTTGCCTGCCTTGGGGTCGCTGTCCAGGGTCTCTAGCAGGCGGGTGATGGCAGCGGCGGCGGGCAGGACTGGCCCCAGGAAGCGCACCCGGCTTCCTTGCGCGATCAGGAGCGTGGGGAAGGTCTGGATTTCCAGGTCTCCGACCGCGTTAGCTTGGTCCTCCACATCCACCCAGCCGAAACTCACCCCGGGCATCTGCGCCGCCTGCGCCAAGAGTTGGGGGCGCCACTCGCGACAAGTGCTGCACCAATCAGCACACAGGCAGAGCACCTGCCAGCTGTCCTGAGCGTCGGGCGCTGCCGGGCGCGAGTTTTGCGGGTGACGATTGGATGCGTTCATTGTGAGGCTGCCGTCCAGTTTAGCGGCGGCCCAGGTGGCGAGGCGCAGACCCTCGTCCTTTGCCGCCCTCTTGCTACTTGCCCCCCCGCTCTGCGCGCGTCTCTTGCGGGCCCAGAGCGATCTTCGATCGGTCACTAGGTGTAAGTCACCCAATCGCGCAAATCGGGTGTGTCCAGATGGGGCAGCGCGTTGTAGCTCACCAGCATGTGTCGCTTTGGCGTGAAGGCAAATTCCGTCAACGCGGTATTGCGGATCCTCAGATTGAGTTCGATGGTGGTTTCGGGAGGCGCCTGCAGCACACGGCCTACCGCAGTGGATATTGGGCCACCGCTGCTCACTATCAGGACCGACTGGCCATAGTGATTCGCCCGTACATGGTCCAGTGCGCCGGTGACACCTGCGACGAAATCAGGGTAGCTTGGCATGCCGCGCGGCGTGACCACGCCAGCCATCCATTGCGTCAGGCCGTCCTTCAGCAACCGAAAACGCTGTCGATAGGTCTCGGGCGTGGTGGGGGCTTGCAGTGGCGCCGGTTGCACCGCCTCGATCACAGCGGCGCTGTCGTACTCATTGAGCCCAGGCCAGGTCAGCGGCTCGCTTTGCGTGCCCATGCCCTGGAGGATGGAGTCCAGGGTCTGCGCATGCCGGCGTAGCGTTCCGGTCAGGATCGCGTCGAATCTCAGGCCCCTCTCTGCGAAGTACTGGCCCAGGCGCAGGCTCTGGCGTCGCCCGAGCTCGCTCAGTTGGTCGTAGTCGGCGGCGCCGAAGGAGGCTTGTCCATGTCGAACGAGGTACAGGGTTCCCATCGCAGCCATTGTGGCCAACCCCATCCTGGCAGTCCGTCGCCCTTGCGACTACCTCCCGGATGGGCTGCAAGTGTTCGCCTCTGCTCGTTGATCGGTCGGTGGCGCGGCGAGAAAGGGGGCCCTTGGGACTCGGGGGGCCTTGACGACTCTTTGTCGCTCTTTCTGGGCTTCAAACCAGGAGCATCCAGGCACCCGTCGCCGCCAGCACCAGGGCCAGAAACCGGTTGAACCACAGAAGCCGTTGGCCCGTCTCCAGCCAACCGCGCATCAAGGAGCCAGCGACGGCATAGGTGAAGTTACTGCAGAAGGCAAAAACAGCCATCAATGCCGCAACAATTGCCAGCCGCTCGCTCGGATTCGGCGCGGCCAGTCCCCCAGCACTCACCACCCAGCCAGCGGTGACTGTGAGAGCCAACATCCAGGCCTTGATATTGACGAACTGCAGCAACACCCCCTGGATGAACCCAATTTGCAAGAGGTTGCCTCCCACTGGCCCAGACAGCGAGGTTTGGCGCAGCAGCTTCCAGGCAAGCCAGAGTAGGTAGCCCACGCCCAGCACCTTCACGCTCCAGCGCAGGGGCGGAATGTTCAATATGAGGGCGCCCAACCCTAACCCGCAGGTAAGGATCAGAAGCGTCCAGCCGACAGGGACCGCCAAGCAAAAACGGATGGCGGCTCGCATCCCCCGGTTGGCCGCCAGCGCAGTTGATAGCGTCGTATTCGGGCCCGGCGAAAAGCTCATGGCTGCCGCGAATGTGAGTAGCGCGGTCAATTCACTTTGGTTCAAGGTTTTTTGTCTGGGTTTCGGTCACCGGGGCAATGTGCGTGTCCTGCGTAGGTCGGTTAACCGAAGATGTGTGTAAATTTTGAGCGACGAGAGAGGGCGAATGGGCCAGAGTCTCATGCTTGAGGGCTCTCGGCAGGCGGATCGCTGGCTTGGCCGCGCGCGTTTGACTTATCAGGTCGCGCCCAGAGTTTCCCAACGTTCCAGTGCTGCCATCAACTCCTCTTCGATTTGCAAGTTACGCGCTGCCAATTGGGCCGCCCGCAGCCCCTCGGTTCGGTAGAGAGTTCCATCAGCCAGTTGCGATTGGATCGCCTTTTGTTCTTCCTCCAGTGTCTCGATCAGGCTGGGTAGCGCATCCAACTCCCTCTGCGCCTTGTAGCTCAGTTTTTTCGCCTTGCCAGGTGCAGGTTCGGGTGCGGAGGCTGTAGGTGCAGCCTCAGTTGCTGGTGACTGCGCTGTCGTCTTGACGTCGGCGGACCTTTGTCCGCCAGCCGCCAGCAATTGGGCGCGGCGGGACTGCGTGAGCCAGTCCTGGATGCCGCCTTCGTACTCGCGCCACCGCCCGTCCCCCTCGGCCACCAGGGTGCTCGTCACCACGTTGTCCAGGAAGCGGCGATCGTGGCTCACTAGGAACACTGTCCCTTCATAGGATTGAAGTAGGTCCTCCAGAAGCTCGAGGGTGTCTATATCCAGATCGTTGGTGGGTTCGTCTAGCACCAGAACATTCGCTGGGCGCGCAAACAGCCGTGCCAGGAGGAGTCGGTTTCGCTCTCCGCCGGAAAGGGATCGGACGGGGGAGCCTGCCCGTGCCGGCGAAAACAGAAAGTCTCCAAGGTAGCTCTTGACGTGCTTGCGCTGCTCGCCAATTTCGATCCACTCGCTCCCGGGACTGATGAAATCTTCCAGGGTCGCGTCCAGATCTAACGCGTCTCGCATCTGGTCGAAGTACGCGACCTCCAACTTCGATCCGCGCCTGACTGACCCAGCGTCGGGTTCGATTTCACCCAGGATCAGCTTCAGCAGGGTGGTCTTCCCAGCGCCATTGGGTCCTACCACCCCCACCTTATCCCCGCGTAGCAGCGTGGCAGAAAAATCGAGGACCACCGAGCGGACGCCCTCTCCCGAGGGGTCGGCGAATGACTTGCTCACCTCCGCCAGCTCTGCCACGATCTTCCCACTGGGCAGACCGGTCGCGACCTCCAGCTTGACCCGTCCCAGGGCTTCGCGACGGGCGGCCCGGTTGGACCTAAGCCTTTCGAGACGAGTGATCCGTCCTTGGGCTCTGGTTCGCCGGGCTTCCACCCCCTTGCGCACCCACACCTCCTCCTGCGCGAGCAACTTGTCGGCCTTCGCGCTGACCACATTCTCATACGCCGATTGCTCGTCTTTCAGTGCCTGGTAACGGCTGAAATTGCCCGGGTAGCCCCTGAGGTGCCCACGGTCCAGTTCGACGATACGCGTAGCAATTCTGTCTAGGAAGGCACGATCATGGGTGATCGTCACAACGCTTCCTTTGAAGTCCAGCAGCAGATCTTCCAACCACTCAATGGCTTCCAGATCAAGGTGGTTGGTCGGCTCGTCCAAGAACAGGACATCGGGACGTGTCACCAGGGCTTGAGCCAGTGCAACGCGCTTTCGCATACCGCCCGATAGAGTAGAGATCCTCGCGTTCGCGGGGAGATACAGGCGATGCAAAGTCTCTTCCACACGTCGCTGCCAGTTCCAGCCGTCCTGCGCCTCAATCTCCCGCTGCAGGGCGTCGAGTTCCCCTCTACCGCTCGAATAAGACTCGATGAGCGCCAGAACTGCCGCCAGACCGTGCCGAACTGACTCAAATACGGTTGACTCGCCGCCGAGAACCGGCTCCTGCGGAACGTACGCCCTGAGGAGACCTTGTTGCACCTGAAGGGCTCCGTCGTCGGGCTTTTCGACACGCGCCAAAATCTTGAGCAGGGATGACTTGCCGGCCCCATTGCGGCCGATCAATCCAACCCGCTCCCCCGCCGCCAGAGCGAAGTCGGTGTGATCGAGTAGCGGCACATGGCCGAATGCGAGCTGTGCGTCAGACAGTGTGAGCAATGCCATGTTCTCGCCTTCTCCGGGGTCTAATTTGGCGGGAGAGGGTATCACCCGCTAGGTATGAGGGCCGACGCCCCGCCAAAGGCAGCCGGCCCGTCCGAGCTCCTGAGGGCCCTGCCTAGCATCGGCTAAGGACCCCCTTGAGGCCGTGGCCGAGACGGTTTGCGGCCGCCCCAGTCGTCGACCGTCTTCTCCCTGCCGTGGCCGGCGCTCTATTCACCGCAGCTGAGGGGTCAAGCCGGTATATACTAGTGGGCTTCGCTCTTCACGGCGCGTGGTTATCTGTACGGGGTGACTGTGCGGTGGCAGTGTTGTGGGGGTGGTGCTGGGGGGATCTCTGGTGCTGGGCGAAAAAAACCTTGACCAGTTTTTCAAAGCTGTGTCATAATCGAGGGCTTCGCTGATCGCGGCGGGGTGTGCCGAGGGGGTGGGTAGCTGGTGCTACTTGCTTTTTTGGGTTGATCTTTAACAAATCACAGCCGATAAGCGTGGGCGTTTGGATGGCGAGCAAAGTAGTGCTGCCAGAGTTCTTCGGAACTTAAGGGGTTTCTTCGGAGGCCCCTAGACAAACGCTCATAAGAGAAAAG
>JACCEC011288831.1_pt1 | contig 32158 bp, 26 predicted proteins | sample 7450121 | NCBI WGS metagenome assembly JACCEC01 (sample SAMN15323455, study PRJNA562643) | freshwater metagenome | isolation source: river surface water | place: USA:Blue River Watershed | collected 2017-08-18 | reverse complement strand
GTAGGACTTGCAACCATGTTTATCGTGATGGACCTTGATCAGATTGAAAAGGCAATCGCGGCACGTGTGCCACAAGAAGAGTCATGGCGTATGGGCTTTGGCTTGATGGTGACACTTGTCTGGCTCTACCTCGAAGTATTGCGACTTATCTCTATTCTTCGAAGCCAAGAGTAAATTCAATAAACTAGTTATTAACTAGATTGCCCGAGATGCGAACTCCGCGTCTCGGGCAATTTTATTGAGACTGCAACAGCGACGAGCATGAGCGCTGCTGAAACTAAGAATGCTGGGCGATAGCCATAGCCATCTGCGATGGCCCCCAGTATGAGTGGAGCAACCATTGCTCCGGCATCTCCAGACATTTGAAAGAGTCCGATAACTTGCCCACCTTTACCTTCAAGCACATCGCCCACAATTGCTGACGGAGTGGTGGATAAAAATGCACCGCCAAAACCAACGATGACACTTGCTGCGATGAACATCCAAGGTTCAGTGGTGAATGCAAGAGCCAGAATAAAGAGCGTTAAGAAAGAAGTTCCAATAACTGCAGAGTAGCGGCGGCCATTGAGATCAGAGAGCTTGCCTGCCTTGAGGAGAAATAAGCCATTGATAATCGTTGTGATGGTAAAGCCAAGCCCCATAAAACTTGGGCTCACTTTGATTTCTTCCACCATAAAGAGAGGCAAGATTGATCGACTCATACCAAAGAGCACCCAAGAAGTAATAAACGAGATGATGAGTGCGCTGCGATAAGGCTTGAGGGCTAGCGCTGATTTCAAGGTAATAGTTTCGCGCTCTTCTTTAGCAGTTGGTTTTGCGGCAAGTACAGAGTTGCGTAGAAGAAAAGCACCAGATGCACTGGCACCAATCAGGAGAAATCCATAGATAATCATTGGGGCTCGTAGAGAGAATCCAGAGAGTGCGCCGCCAACGACCGGCCCGGCCATCATTCCTACTAAGAACGACCCGTTATAGAGCGATTGTGCGCGCGCTCGATGGTCATCATCAACTGCGCGCAACAATATTGATCCCGCTGCAACTGAGAACATGGAAGATCCAAATCCACCTACTGCGCGGAATATCAATAGCTGCTCGTAGTTTTGAGCAAAGCCAGCAGCGAAAGAAGTGATGGAAACAAAGCCGATTCCAAAAGAGTAAACCAGTCTTTCACCAAAGTGATCTACTAACTTTCCTGAGATAAGCCCGGTAGCAAAACGTGCAAAGGCAAAGGCAGCCAAGATTGCGCCTACCTGAGCATTGTTGACACCGAAAGATCGTGCAAAGAGGGGCAGTGTCGGAGAAATAATTCCAAAGCCAACTGCTACAAAGAACGATGCAAAAACAAGTACACCAACTTCACGGGGAAACTCCGCAAATGGATTGGTGAACTTGTTTTTCACGGAGAGTTTGTTGGCCTCGAAGTTACCCGAGAGCCTCACCTGCTGCTTCATTGCGCGCATTGGCATAGTCAGCATTTGTACGTAGTGGGGTTTCGCGTAAGAAGAGAGCGACCACAAAACCAACTGCGACAACCGGGGCTGCAACTAAGAAGACAACCTGGAAGGAATCAACAAATGCATTGAGAGCACTGATTTTTCCTTCCAGAGGTAGGCCAGCAATAGCAGCTGTATTGTTTTGAATTTGGCTAACTTGTGCTGAATCAAAACCTGATGTGGAGAGGTAGTGGCCGAGGCGGTTGGTGAGAATGGTGCCAAAAGCTGCGGTTCCAAATACAGATCCAAGAGATCTGAAGAAGGTATTTGAGCTGGTTGCCACACCCATGTCCTTAAATTCAACGGCATTTTGCAGAGCAATAACGATTGTCTGCATTGATAGACCGAGTCCAGCTCCCACCATAATTGCGTAGATGCTGAGTTCCCAATAAGGAGTATCAATTCCGAGTCGGACCATGGCAAGGATGCCGATGGACATGATGGCAGTTCCCATAATTGGATAGCGCTTGTAGTGGCCGTGCTTAGTAATCAATTTACCGCTCACAATTGATGTTGAAACAATGCCGAGCATTAAAGGAATCAACTTCAATCCAGCATCGGTCGCTGAATAACCCTTTACTACCTGCATGTAGAGGGGCAACATCACGATTGCACCAAACATCCCGGCGCCAATGATTGCGCCAAGGATAGATGTCAAAGTAAATGTGTGATTCTTAAAAAGTGTTAGCGGAATAATCGGTTCGACTGCCTTTGATTCCCACTTCAAGAAGAGAACCGTCAGAAGTAGACCGGTCCCCAAGTAGGTAAGCGTCTTGGAGTTGGTCCAGCCATCTTGTGGGCCATAGATAGAGACAGCAAGCAGCGTTGTGGTCACGCCCGCTACGAGAAGAATCGCACCAAAGTAATCAATCTTATGTTCGCGTTTTAACTTTGGAATATGAAGTACTGCTGAGGTGATTATGAGAGCTGCAATTGCAAATGGAATGTTGATGTAGAAAATCCAGCGCCATCCAGTTACACCCAAGATGCTGCCACGATCAGAGAAGAAGCCGCCTAAGAGTGGTCCAGCCACTGATGAGAGCCCCCAGACTGCTCCAAAATAACCTTGATAACGGCCTCGCTCGCGTGGAGGAACGATGTCACCGATGATGACGAAGGTCAGCGCCATCAAACCACCAGCACCTAAACCTTGAAGTGCGCGTGTGGCAATGAGCTGCTCCATGTTCTGTGATGCTCCGGCAAGAATTGAGCCAAGTAAGAATGTAACGATGGCAAATTGGAAGACAATTCTGCGTCCATACAAATCTGAGATTTTTCCGTAAAGCGGTGTAGATGCTGTTGAAGTCAAGAGATAAGCCGTCACAACCCATGTGTAGTGATTGAGTCCATTGAAATCTTCCACAATGCTCTTAAGAGCGGTAGATACGATGGTTTGGTCTAGGGCTGCAAGCAGCATTCCTGTCATAAGTCCGCTGAGAATGATCATTATCTCGCGATGAGTGTGCTCTTTTACTGGCGCATTTTTTGTCATAGGGGGTAAGTTTACTGCGTGAAATCTGTTATCGCTGAAGACTTAGTTAAAACATATGACAAAGGTAACGTTAAAGCGCTTGATTCATTAAGCCTTGATGTTGAAGAAGGCACAGTTTTAAGCGTGCTTGGCCCAAATGGAGCGGGTAAAACAACAACAGTGCGCATATTGTCGACACTGTTACGCCCCGACTCGGGTCGTGCCACAGTTGCTGGAATTGATGTGATTAAGAACCCAGATAAAGTGCGGGAAATTATCGGACTTTCTGGCCAGTATGCAGCGGTTGATGAAATTTTGACTGGCTATGACAACTTAGTGATGTTCGGTCAGTTGTATCACTTGGGAAAGAAGCAAGCTGTTGCACGCGCACATGAATTGCTCGAGCGATTCTCACTGACAGAAGCAGCTAAGCGCCCCATCAAAACTTATTCAGGTGGTATGCGCCGCAGATTAGATCTTGCAGCATCGTTGATTGTGAAGCCAAAAGTGCTCTTCTTAGATGAACCGACAACAGGGCTTGATCCACGTGGTCGCCAAGAGATGTGGGGAGTTATCCAAGAGTTGGTCAAAGGTGGGGTCACATTGCTATTGACAACCCAGTACCTTGAAGAAGCGGATCAACTGGCGGATGAGATTGCTGTAATCGATACCGGCAAAGTGATTGCCCGCGGAACTTCTGACGCTCTTAAAAAGCAGGTAGGTGGCGAAAGGCTAGAAGTTGTTGTCGAAGAGCAATATGTACCAAAGGCGCTTGAGATTGTTGAAAAGGTTAGTGGCCACAGCGCATCCCTTGATGAAGGACTCCGTTTGATTGCCTCCCCCGTCTCTACCGGATCTGCAGCGCTCTTTGAAGTGTTGAAGGCTCTAGATGCTGCTGGAATTCATGCACTCGATGTGGGTCTAAAGCGCCCATCACTTGATGATGTTTTCTTGGCTTTGACAGGCCATGTCGCCGAAGAGAAGAAAGCTGAAGAAGAAAAAACTTCCAAGCGAGCAAGGGAGAAGAAATAATGAGCGCTTTTCAAGACACGATGGTTATTACGCAACGCCAGTTGCGCCTGCTGACTCGCGTTCCTGAGGTTCTTCTCTTCTCAACGATTCAGCCAATTATGTTTGTTCTGCTCTTTAGATATGTTTTCGGGGGTTCGATTGATACCGGACAACCAGGCGGATATGTGCAGCTATTGATGCCGGGAATCTTCGTGCAGACAGTTGCATTTACGCTGGCTGGTACTGCTTCAGGGCTTGCTGAGGATATGAAGAAGGGTCTCATTGATCGCTTCAGATCTCTACCAATTTCACAATCTGCGCTGGTTGTTGGAAGAACTCTTGGGGATTCACTTCTCAACATCGTTGTGCTCTTTGCAATGGGAATCACCGGCTGGCTAGTTGGTTGGCGACCAACTGGGGGCGCACTTAATGTGGCACTTGGTTTCCTCTTCCTCCTTGGCTTCGGTTATGCGCTCTCTTGGATTGGAGCATTCGTTGGACTATCCGCAAAGGATTTCCGTGTTGTACAAAACGTAAGCTTCTTAGTGACTTTCCCGCTGACTTTTCTCTCTAATGCCTTTGCACCAACAACTGGAATGCCACGGCCACTTCAGTATTTTGCTGAGTGGAATCCGGTATCAACCATGGTTGCTGCCTGCCGTGAGCTCTTTGGTTTAGAGAATCAATTTGGTGCGACTGCAGGTTCATTCCCAAGTGAGCATCCATTAATTACATCGCTCTTCTATATGTTCTTAATCATGGCCATCTTTGTGCCACTGAGCGTTCGTAAATATCGGAAAGCAGCGGGTTAAGCGTTAGAAGCGAGCTGATTTAATCTCAACGCTTATTTGGCGCCCATTTGGTGCGGTGTATGAAACGGTGGCACCAATGTCAGCTCCCAAAACTGCCGCGCCAAGTGGTGACTTTTCGGAGTAGACAGCCATGCCATCAACTGCGTTCTCACGAGAACCAAGAAGAAATACTTCTTCATCGCCAGCGATAATGGCTGTGACAACCATGCCTGCTCCCACTTTTCCATCAGCGCTGGCAGGTGGAGTTCCAATGTGGGCATTTTCAAGCATCTGCTTGAGCTGACGGATACGCGCCTCCATCTTTCCTTGCTCGTCACGCGCTGCGTGGTAGCCACCGTTCTCTTTGAGATCTCCTTCAGCGCGAGCTGCCTCGATTTTGGCGGTAATTTCTTTTCGACCAGGTCCTTCGAGGTGCGCGAGTTCAGCAGCGAGGCGATCTGCTGCTTCTTGGGTAAGCCAGGTCTGTTGGGAACTCATAAGAGGTAATGCTAGACGATTCTGAAAAGTTAGCGAATTCGGCAGCGTGCGATGCCGACATTGACCGCCTCAGCGCGCGTTGGAATCGCCACAGTGCGCTCTACAGAGTTTTCTCCGGCCGCAATCACATCATCGAGCTGCCCGACAACGTTCTTATCAAAATCACGTGCAGTAAGAGTGCAGATTACGACCGCGTTTGCATCGCGCCGTTCGATTGAGTAGCGAATTGTAGGTTTTCGCGGATCAGAGTTTTCAAAGGCGATTAACTTCTGTGAGAGTGCTGGGCGAGAGTGATGTAGCCCAGCCCAAAATACCCACGCTAATCCAGCCACGAGAAGAGCAACCGCGTATTTCACCCAAGAGCTTTTAGGCTTAATTCCATATCGATCGTTGTAATCGAATTGGCTCTCGTTGTAACTCATGGGAGAATCATGTCATGGCGAGAGATGTAGAAGTAGGTGTAGTTGGCTCACTGACGATGATTGTGCTCTTCTCATCTGTCTTCTTCCTGCTTCGCAACTTCTATAGGCGTTTTGGTAAGTTTCAACAGAACGAAGCGCCACTCCAGGAGAATGAGGGCAAAGATTAAAAAGGCTCTACAAGCAATTACAGTGCTTGTACTTGCTTCAATTTTTATCGCGCTGGGAATCTGGCAATTGCAGAGAGCGCAAGAGCTACAGGATTCAAAGAAGCAGGTAGCTGATATGACAATCTATCCGCTCGCAGAGATGGCTTCCCCGACTGGCTCGATTCCCCCCAAAAGCGTCACTAAATTGGTAACAACGACTGGGCGTTACATCGCCACCTATAAGGCGCCCAATCAAAAAGATGGATCAGGCGCCGTTGCAGATTGGGAAGTCGCGCTCCTGGAAGAAGACAATGGCAGCGCCATCTTGGTAGTTCGCGGGCTATGGAAAGACCGTCTGGATAACCCCGAGATTACTCTGGCGAACGAGATTACTGTCACCGGCACGCTCTTGCCGAAGCAGAACGAAGATCGGGCTGACAATAGTGGCAGTCAAATCTCACGAGTAGATAGTTCACTCCTTGTCGCTTCCTATTCCGGACAGCTCTATGACGGATTTATTCTGGCAACTGATGAACAGATCAGTGGGCAGAAAGTTGAGCGGAAGAGAATTACGCCCCCGGAGTTAACTTCTGGCGTACCTGGTTATTACTGGCAACATATTTCTTACGTTGTGGTGTGGTGGTTTATGGCAGCTCTAGTTTTTTGGGCGCCGCTCTACCGCCGCCGCGCCTGATTCGGGCTCTACAAGGCATAGGCTAACTCCATGGCAAATATTGGAAATGGCGCGCTCCTTCGTTTTCGAGTGATGGCGATCCTCTGTGGAGTCAATCTTCTCCTTTTGATTCTTGGATACATGCCTGCGAAGTACATCTTCGATGCAGTTGATAGCAATAAGTGGTTGATTGCTATTCCCATTGCTCATGGTTACTTCTACATCGTCTACATCTTGACCGCCTTGCAGCTAGGCGTTCAGCGCAAGATGCCGTTGCTCTCTATCCTCTGGCTCACCCTGGCCGGGACGTTGCCAGTTGCCTCTTTTGTTGCTGAGCGACGCATGATGCGTAGATTCGGCTAGATTAACTTTTTATTACGTTAAATCTTTTAGTGGCGTGTCGCACTAAAAGTCCGATTCATTGGTTCTATCTTTTACGAGTCAGAAGCACTTTCACATTCTGCACTCGTGCAGACGATTAAAACTAAAGAGAATGGTTAGGCCTTGGCTACTTCGAAGTCGGCAGCATCAGGCAAGAACAATTCAGCACGCAAAACTTATGTTTTAGATACATCAGTCCTTCTGGCAGACCCTGGGGCAATCGCTCGATTTGAAGAGCACGAGGTCATCATTCCCATCGCCGTCATTGGCGAATTAGAGACTAAGCGCGACCATCCCGAACTTGGCTACTTTGCCCGCGCCGCCCTTCGGGCACTTGATGATCTGCGAATCGAACATGGCCGACTTGATTCACCGCTGACAGTGACTCCTGAAGGAGGAACGCTCTCAGTCGAGTTGAACCACACTGATTTAAGTACCTTGCCGCATGGCTTCTTGCGCGATGGCACCAACGATTCGCGCATCTTGGCAATCTCCAAGAACCTCATGTCAGATGGCAAACATGTAGTTCTCGTTACCAAAGACCTCCCGCTTCGCGTTAAAGCCTCCTCTGTGGGAGTTGAAGCGCAAGAGTATTTAGCAGAACTTGTTTCAAATAGTGGCTGGACAGGAATTGAAGAAATTTCAGTGGGCCACTCAGTTATTGATGAGCTCTACTCATCAGATCGTGCAGATCATGAATCGGCGCATCAACATCCAGTACATACCGGCATCGTCTTGCATTCAGAGAAGGGCAGCGCGCTCGCCCGCGTTACTGCTGATAAGCAGTTGCAATTGGTACGTGGAGACCGCCAAGCGTTTGGTTTACATGGACGCTCGGCTGAACAGCGGATCGCACTTGATCTCTTGCTCGATGAGAGCATCGGCATCGTCTCTCTCGGCGGTCGCGCTGGCACAGGTAAGTCCGCGCTGGCGCTCTGCGCCGGACTCGAGGCGGTGATGGAGAAACGTCTCCATAAGAAGGTCGTCATCTTCCGTCCGCTCTATCCAGTGGGAGGCCAAGAGCTGGGATACCTTCCAGGCAGCGAGGGCGAAAAGATGTCGCCTTGGGCGCAGGCAGTCTTTGACACTTTGGGAGCTCTCGTGAGCCAAGCGGTTATCGATGAAGTCATCGATCGCGGATTGATTGAAGTTCTTCCCCTGACCCATATCCGGGGGCGCTCACTCCACGACTCCTTCGTGATCGTCGATGAAGCGCAATCACTGGAACGAGGAGTTCTCCTGACGGTGCTCTCACGAATCGGCCAGGGCTCGCGAGTCGTGCTAACCCATGACATCGCCCAGCGCGATAACTTGCGAGTTGGCCGCCATGATGGCGTGGTCGCCGTGGTCGAAACGCTCAAAGGCCACCCGCTCTTTGCCCACGTGACCTTGACTCGATCCGAGCGCTCGCCAATCGCGGCCTTGGTCACTGAGATGCTCGAAGGGCCCCAGGCATAGGGGGCAACTCACCCCGTTTCCTCGCCTCTTTATATCTCACAGCGACAATTCGGACATTTGAGACTTTGCCCTAACTGACCTGCGCTTTTATCTATCCACAGCGCAAGAGTTTTCTGAGAATTTGCGACTCACGCGGGGAAAAATTTGCGACAGGTCCTATCCCTTGCCACCCTTTCTCCATTCCCCAACAACGTGGGCCTCGATCAGTTAACTTTTTGAGGCCACGTTGCCACGCGAGTCAAGAACAGGAGCAGGCAAAAGATGGCGCAACACCTCCGCGACTTCTTCACAGCCCTGGCCTGCCTGAAAATTACCAAGCACTTTAAGCCAGCCCTTTGGACCATGGTCGGCTCGATGCTCTTTATCGCCGCCTCACAGACAACGGCCTACGGCCTGGAATTTCCCATGACCACCCGCCTTACCCTTCCAGCTTCGAAGAACCTCACCGTCGGCGGAAATATGCCATCGGTTGCACTCATCAGCCAGACATCCGAGATGGCGCTCGTTGCCTATGCCATGGAGCAGGTGCACCAAGCTCGTGAAGAATTAGGTGCAAAGCGCGTTGCCAGGGCGATTATGAATACCGAATATTCCTGGGGCGATGAGCAGTACTCCTGCCTCAATCGGCTCTGGACAAAAGAGAGCAACTGGAATTACAAGGCTCGCAATAAGCGCACCGGCGCCCATGGAATCCCACAAGCGCTTCCGGCAGACAAGATGGATGTAGTCGGAACAGATTGGCGTACCAACCCCGTCACTCAGATCCGTTGGGGGCTGCGCTATATCGATATCCGTTACGACACACCATGTAGCGCTTGGGCAAAATTTAAGCGCAGCCGCTTCTACTAAAGAGTTTTAGTTCTCGGGCTTGAGCCCAATAGTTAATGGGCGCATAGTTTCAGCAAAGAAATCATTTCCCTTGTCGTCAACGACGATGAAGGCTGGAAAATCAACGACATCAATCTTCCAGACAGCTTCCATACCTAAATCTTCGAAGTCGAGAACTTCAACTTTCTTAATGCAATCTTGGGCAAGGCGCGCTGCTGGTCCACCAATGGAACCAAGATAGAAACCACCATGTTTGGCACACGCATCAGTGACCGCCTTCGAACGATTTCCCTTTGCCAGCATGACGAACGATCCGCCATGTGCTTGGAAGTAATCAACATAGGAATCCATCCGCCCTGCAGTTGTGGGACCAAACGATCCTGATGCCAGACCAGTGGGAGTTTTCGCTGGCCCTGCGTAATAAACCGCGTAATCCTTCATGTAATCAGGCATTGGCTTGCCGGCATCAATCATCTCTTTGATGCGGGCATGAGCGATATCGCGTGCCACAACAATCGTTCCGGTAAGTGAAACACGGGTCTTTACAGGGTGTTTCGAGAGCTCAGCGCGGATAGCAGACATTGGCTGGTTGAGATTGATGGCAACTACATCGTCATTGAGATGTTCATCTGTTGTTTCAGGTAAGAAGTGTGCTGGTTCGGTCTCTAACTGCTCGAGGAAGATTCCATCCTTGGTGATCTTCGCCTTTGCTTGGCGATCTGCTGAGCAGGAAACTGCAATCGCGATTGGAAGAGAAGCTCCGTGGCGCGGCAGGCGTACTACGCGCACATCGTGGCAGAAGTACTTTCCACCAAACTGTGCACCGATTCCTAGCTTCTGAGTTAACTTGAAGACTTCTTCTTCCAGAGCTAAATCACGGAAACCGTGTCCAGTTGCCGCATCTCCTTGTGTAGGCAAGTTATCGAGGTAATGGGTGCTCGCGAGCTTTGCAGTCTTAACTGTGTGCTCGGCGCTCGTTCCACCAATGACGATCGCCAAGTGATAAGGAGGGCAGGCCGCTGTTCCGATTGACCGCAATTTGGCATCAAGCCAATTCATAAATGAGGTTGGGTTGAGAACCGCCTTAGTCTCCTGATACAAGAAAGATTTATTGGCGCTGCCTCCACCTTTGGCGATAAACATAAAGTTGTATTCATCTTGGTGGTCGCTATCGGCGTAGATCTCAATTTGGGCAGGCAGATTATTGCCGGTGTTCTTCTCTTCCCATGTCGTGACGGGAGCCATCTGGGAATAACGGAGATTAAGTTTTGTATAAGCATCGTAAACACCCTGTGAAAGCGCTACTTCATCTTTAGAAGTTGTCAGCACATACTGACCCTTCTTGCCCATGATGAGCGCTGTGCCGGTGTCTTGGCACATAGGAAGCACTCCACCAGCTGCGATATTGGCGTTCTTAAGAAGATCGAGGGCTACAAATCGATCGTTGGCAGAAGCTTCAGGATCTTTCAGAATCTTGGCGAGTTGTTCAAGATGCTCGCTACGTAGGTAATGCGAAATATCGTGGATGGCTGTTTCAGTCAGGAGCGTCAGAGCGGATGGCTCAACTTGGAGAAACTCTTTATCTCCGAGCTTAACCACGCTGACACCTTCGCGGGAGATCAAACGGTACTTAGTTGTATCTTCACCAATCGGGAGTAAATCAGAGTAAGAAAATTGTGGTGCCATTACTCAGCGCCCTTTTTTGCCGCTTCAATCTTCTTCTTCGCTCCATCGAGCCATTCTTGGCAGATTTTGGCTAGCTCTTCGCCACGTTCCCAGAGTTTGAGTGATTCTTCTAAAGTCGCACTGCCATCTTCGAGGGATTCAACAATTTCAGCAAGCTCTTCACGAGCCTGTTCATAGGAAAGCTTCTTCTCGCTGGCTGCCATGTGCTCAATCTACTCTTAACTCAAGAGTCCGTAACTGTGGCGTGAGTCTCGCCCTTTGCGACGCGGATGCGTAGCGCTGCGCCAATCTTCACCTTTGTTGCATCCCGCAAAATCTTTCCATCCGACAATTGCACAACAGCGTAGCCACGATCCATTGTTGATTGAGGAGAGAGCGAGCGGAGTTGATCTCTTATACCTTTCAACTCCTTCTTTTCAATTTCAAGAAGTGATGCAAAACCACGCAGGGCACGATCACGGAGCCCCTTCAACTCGTCACGTCGGGTAGTGACCATGACAATGGGATCTTTCATCACGGGGCGATTGCGTAGCCCTGCAATCTGATTGGTTTCAAAATCAATCCTGGAGACAAGTGAGCGCAGTGCGCGATCGCGCAGCTTCTCAATGTCGCTCATCTCCTGTGCAATATCTGGAACTACTTTCTTGGCGGCATCTGTTGGAGTAGATGCTCGGTAATCAGCGACTAAATCAAGCAGCGGTGAATCTTTCTCATGGCCGATAGCGCTCACAATCGGCGTTTCACATGAAGCTGCTAGCCGAACCAGCGATTCATCGCTAAAGGGAAGTAGATCCTCAAATGAGCCACCGCCACGAGTAATGATGATGACATCAACGAGCGGGTTTGCTTCCAATTCGCGAAGTGCGGCAGAGACTTCGACAACGGCTGCGGCACCTTGCACTGCAACTTCCCGGATTTCAAATTGCACGGCTGGCCAGCGACGTCGGGCATTCTCAACGACATCTTTTTCGGCATCTGTATTGCGTCCACAGATAAGACCGACTGTGCGAGGTAGAAGCGGTAACGTGGCTTTGCGATCTGCGCTAAATAGCCCTTCCAGCGCCAATTTCTCTTTGAGCGCTTCAAGGCGAGCTAAGAGTTCACCGACTCCTACCTGACGAATCTCTTTTGCCGAGAGCGTGAGAGAACCATTCTTGGTAAACCATGATGGTTTGGCATAAATAACCACGCGAGCATTTGCAGGTAGTGGTTGCGCAGTTGCCAAAACTGATTTGTAACACATGACAGAGATACTCATATCAGCGGAGGTATCGCGTAGTCGCATAAAAGCCATACCACCGCTGCGTTCGTTGAGTTCTGAAATCTCGCCCTCAATCCAGATAGGGCCTAATCGATCGATGTATTCCTTGATGGCTTCAGAGACCACCCGCACTGGCGCGGGGGATTCGCTTGAAGTTTCGAACATAGCGCGAGCCTAATAGACTGACCGACATGAGCAAGAGAGTTCTCTTAGCAGCGCCGCGTGGCTATTGCGCGGGCGTTGACCGGGCAGTTATTACAGTCGAAAAGTCTCTCGAACTCTACGGCGCTCCCATCTATGTTCGGAAAGAGATTGTCCATAACAAGCATGTGGTGCAGACTCTCGAACAACGTGGGGTTATCTTCGTCAACGAAACAGATGAAGTCCCAGAAGGTGCAACTGTTGTCTTTTCAGCGCATGGCGTTTCTCCCGCAGTTCATGAAGAAGCTGCCCGCCGCAATCTCAAGACCATTGATGCCACCTGTCCCTTAGTGACGAAGGTCCACAACGAGGTCAAGAGATTTGCAGATGATGAAACTGAGATTTTGCTTATCGGCCACAATGGGCATGAAGAAGTTGAGGGAACAGCAGGTGAAGCACCTGGCAAAGTTCGCGTAGTTGATGGGCTCGATGAAGCGCGCACAATCCAGCCAACGCCAGGAAAGAAACTGGTCTGGCTTACACAGACAACTCTCTCTGTTGATGAGACTATGCAATCGGTTGCAATCCTAAAAGAGCGTTTCCCGGAAATCGCTAACCCGCCGTCGGATGACATCTGTTATGCAACACAGAATCGCCAAGAAGCAATCAAGGCGATAGCACCACAAGCAGATTTAGTGATTGTTGTTGGATCAACCAACTCTTCAAACTCGGTTCGCCTCGTGGAAGTTGCCCTTGAGTACGGTGCAAAGGCAGCTTATCTCGTTGATTATGCTGCAGAGGTCAAAGATGAGTGGTTTGAGAACGCTGAGATTATTGGCGTAACAAGTGGCGCCTCTGTACCGGAAATTTTGGTTGATGATTTGCTCAAGCATTTAGCAGCTCGCGGGTACGGCGATGTAGAAGAGGTACGAGCAACCGAAGAAACTCTGCTCTTTGCACTTCCCAAAGAGCTTCGCGCAGATCTTAAGAAGGCGTAGCGATGCCGATCTTCGTCGAAATCCAGGGCGAACACTTAGCGGTAGATCTTTACGAACCACATGAACGTATTGCGGATGCTGTCTTAATTCATGGATTTACCGGCAGCAAGGAAGATTTTGAAGTCATAGGACCACTCCTTGCAGAGATGGGATTCCGAGTTCTGACCTTTGATAATCGTGGACAACACGAATCGGCACACAGCAAGCGCCCAGATGGTTATGCAATGAAGTCACTTGCTCGTGATGCCTTAGAACTTGCCCGGCACTTTGATTTTGAGAAGCCCCATCTCTTTGGCCATTCTTTCGGTGGTTTGATTGCGCAACAGGCAGCTGTTGATGCTCCTGACTTTTGGGCTTCGCTCACGCTATTTTGCAGCGGTCCACATTGGATTCCGAATAAGCCTGATCTTGATGCCACGGTTCACATCATGGAGACCATGACAATGGAAGAGTCGTGGAATAAATATAAAGAAGAATCAGATCGTGGCCTTCCTCGTTATGAAACGTATAAGAAGCGCTGGCAGGCGAGTGATCGGCGTTCAACTAAAGAGATGGCGATTCATCTTAAGAGCGTGCAGCCGCTGATTGCAGAGATAGTCGCTACCCAGATCCCAGTCCATGTCATTTATGGAGAGAACGATGATGCATGGCCATTGGAGATGCAGGATCAGATGGCGAAAGATTTAAATGCGCCACTCACCGTCATCAAGAACGCGGGCCATTGTCCAAATGAAGATCAGCCCGAAGAGACTGCAAAGGTTTTAGCGAATTTCTGGAGTTCGTTGTAAATCAACGTTTTCCAATAATCTTTCCGCGAGGATTGGTTTTTTGAAATGTCGGTGACGAATCAACTGGCGCTGCAGTTGTATCTGGTGTGACATTGAGAAATAGCAAGCTATTTGGGCTGCTTGAGCCAACATCAGAGAGAACGCTCGATGTCCCACTCTTTTTGAGTGAGTTGGCCACTTGTTGTGGAGTTAGCCCTGAGTTATTTGCAATAAATCTAGCAACTACACCGGCAACGTGTGGGGAAGCCATAGAGGTTCCACTGATTGTGTTGGTCGCATTTGACCCAAGCCAAGTTGACGTAATTGAAGAACCTGGAGCGAAAATATCTAAGCAACTACCAAAATTTGAATATGTTGCACGTTGATCTGAGTCTGTAGTTGCACCAACCGTGAGCGCATCAGGCACGCGTGCTGGTGAGTAGTTGCAGGCATCGGCGCTGGAATTTCCAGCAGCCACTACAACGTTTACTCCTTTTGAAATTAAATTTTTAATCGCGCCATCGAGCGTTGAACTAGCTGGACCGCCGAGGCTCATATTTACGACAGCGGCTTCACCAGGTTTGTGATTGGCTGCAATCCAATCTAGGCCAGTGATGACAGAGGAGTAACTACCGCTACCGGAACAATCGAGAACTCGCACTGGAATGAGCGTTGTCTTTTTTGCAACCCCGAACCTTGCGCCTGCGATGGTGCCAGCCACATGCGTGCCATGGCCATTGCAATCCTTAGAACCTTGACCATCAAGTACGGCAGTAAAGCCAGGAGTAACTCGACCTTCGAAATCAGTATTCGTCGCATCTATGCCAGTGTCTACAACGTAAGCATAGGTGTTAGCGCCTGCTAGATCACCGTCATCAAATGAGGCTGAGAGGGGGAGTGTTATTTGGTCAATTCGATCCAACCCCCAAGGAGCTGAACTTTGAATTGCGAATGCGGTAACTTCAAGATCATCTTCAACTACTAAAACATTGGGATTATTTGCTAGCGCCTGCATCTTTGATAACGGGCCGTTGACGAGAGCACCATTGAAGATTGAGTTGAACTGACGCTTTATCTGAGCGCTTGAATTCTTTAGAAGTTCAGTTGAATTTGAGCGAGCAAATCCGGGTTGAAAGACTACGATGAAATCAGAGCATGGATCTGATTCAACTTTAGCCTTACCTTTTGCAGTCGTTGTTCTGCAATCCTCACTGGCCCGAGTTTCAACTCTCGGCGCCTTCTCTGCTCGCCCATTAGCCCGTTCGGCTGGAACCAATCCAGGATTAAGTCTCTTGTTTGTAGATGCAACAGCCGGTGCGCCTGTTCTGTCACCTCTGGATTCGGTGGTTGCTGTATTTGCTGAGCCTTTCGTGGAACTTTGGGCAGATTGACCGGAGTTACCCTGACCGGAGTTGTTTGTCTGTGCAGCTGAAGAAGTTGTGGAGGGCTTATCAGATTTTGAACTCGAATTTGAGTTCGAATTAGAGCTCGAGCTGGAATTTGTATTTGAGTTGGAATTAGAGCTCGAGTTGGAATTTGAATTTGAGTTCGATTTTGCCGGTGGAGTGGCCTTTGAAGAATCTTTTGCTGTGGCAGGAAGAGCTACAAGAGCTAGAGCGAGAGAGACCGCGCTAAAAGTTGCTACGCCCTTGAACTTCATGAGACTCACTTCCTTGGTGGGCGGCTCTTAGCCTTCTCGTTAAAGAACATAAACCAGCCATAGAGCGCGCTAATAAATAGGTAGGGCGCAACGCTAGCAAGAGATGCAATGAAATCAATTCCAACGCGAGATGGGCGAAGGCCGTCATCGAGGATTGTCATAAGAAGCACCGTTGCTGCATATGCAAGTGGTGGAGTGACCGCTGAGACATAACGAGTGCCAGGACGTCCGTATGCGATGCCACCGAAGGTAACGAGAAAGAGCGTCAGACCAGAGAGAATTCCAGCGCCACCACGGATCCAGATTTCAAGTGCGACAAGAATGAAGATGAAGAAGGATTGCAGAACCACAACGCCTTGCTTTTTGAGTCCAGGACCCGGAATAGCAGGCTTCTTAATTGCTGTGGCCATTTATCGCTCCTCTACAACTTCTACATCGATATAACCATCATCGCCATCTAACTCAGGATTGTTGAGTTCGCGAACAGTTGCTGGCGGTTCAGGGTATTCAATTGCAAGTTTATCTTTGTCGCCAGTAACACCCAACTTATGAATGCGGCGAGCAGGGGCGAGCACAGTCTTTTCAGCTGTAGGAACTAGGTCTTCGTAGGCTTTGGAGGTTGAATTAATCGCCTTACCTACAGCAACGATTTTGGTATGTAAGAGGGTGAGATTTTTAAGGAAGGTTCCGGCAACCTTGGTGATGTCATCGGCGTTCTCTGCGAGTTGATTACGCGTAAAGATATGGCCAACAGTGCGAAGCAGAGCCATCATCGAAGTTGGAGTAGCTAAGGTCACTCCCACTTTAAATGCCTTTTCGAGAAGTGCAGGGTCAATACGAAGCGATTCCGCGAGCAGGGTCTCGAAGGGGAGGAAGAGAACAACAAAATCTGGTGAGCCCTGGGATTTGTGATATCCGCGCTTTGCTAGAGCATCAACATGCTTGAGCAAATCTTTGGTGTGCGCAGCAAGAAGCTCATCACGTTGCCCCTGATCTTCGGTTGCAAATGCTTCAAGGAAGCGATCAAAAGGAAATTTAGAGTCGATAAAGAGTTTGGAGCCACCTGGCATCGCAACAGTGATGTCGGGAATGCCAGATGAATCAGCATCTGTGGTTGAACGTTGCGCTTGGTATTCATGGCCTTCGCGCAGACCGGCTTGTTCAAGGAGAAGTTGCAACTGTGCTTCACCAAATTTGCCGCGAGTCTGTGAGCTAGCAAGTGCTCCAGCAATCTTCTTGGTCTCATCGAAGAATGAGGTTGAGGCTTTACGCATTTCATCGATAGTTCCAAATAGTTGAGTTTCAGAGGCGATTCTTTTTTCGGCAGCATCTTGTGCTTGCACGCGCATTCGTTCGACAGTTGTCTTCATCTCTTCAAGCTGTGTTGCGATCTTTACATCGGATTGCGATTTTTCTTCTGCCGCCTTGAGTCGTTCTTCTGATGCTTTGAGAAGAACGCGCACATCGTTGAGTTCTTGTGCGAGTTTTTCAGATGATCCACCTGTTGAACTAGATTTAATCTTTGAAATCCAGATACCTAGGGCGAGGCCAATAAATAGGCCACAAATCAGAGTTATTAAGGTCACGAGTGCGCTGGACATGGGGCAATCGTGGCAGGAGGCGCTGACAATCCCGCGTAGGCTGTCCTACTTATGAGCCTCTCTATTGGAAACGTCGGACTACCGAATGTCGGAAAGTCGACCCTCTTTAATGCGCTCACTAAGAACAATGTCCTTGCGGCCAATTATCCCTTTGCCACAATCGAGCCCAATGTAGGCGTCGTAGGCGTTCCGGATGAGCGTCTGGCCAAGCTCGCTGAAATTTTCGCCTCCGAGAAGATCCTGCCAGCGGCGCTCTCTTTCGTAGATATCGCAGGTATCGTCAAGGGCGCATCAGAAGGCGCTGGCCTTGGAAATAAATTTCTCGCAAATATCCGTGAAACTGATGCCATCTGCCAAGTTATCCGCGTCTTTAACGATGGCGATGTTGTTCACGTAGATGGTCGTATCGATCCATCAAGTGATATCGAAACTATCAATACCGAACTCGCGCTCGCTGATTTGCAGACAATCGAAAAAGCGATTCCACGTCTTGAGAAAGAGGCGCGCGTAGCAAAAGAGAAGGCGCCGGTGCTTGAAGCTGTGAAAGCTGCCAACGATTGGTTGCAATCAGGCAAACCACTATCGCAATCAAAAATTGATATCACTCTTCTTCATGAACTTCATTTACTCACTGCAAAGCCATTCCTGTATGTCTTTAATGTTGATGCAGCAGAACTTGCTGACGATGCGCTCCGCGCCAAATTATCAGCTCTAGTCGCACCAGCCGAGGCAATCTTCCTTGATGCCAAGACTGAAGCAGAACTTGCCGAACTTCCTGATGAAGATGCGCTCGAACTTCTGCAAGCCATTGGGTTAAAAGAACCAGGGCTTGCAACTCTAGCGCGCGTTGGATTTGCAACTCTCGGCTTACAAACTTATTTAACTGCTGGTCCAAAGGAAGCACGTGCCTGGACTATTCATAAAGGCGATACCGCGCCACAGGCTGCGGGTGTTATACATACAGATTTCCAAAAGGGTTTCATTAAAGCTGAAATCGTTTCTTTTGCCGACTTGGTAGAAGCAGGCTCGATGGTCGAAGCGAAAGCTAAGGGCAAAGTGCGTATGGAAGGCAAGGAATACATCATGCAAGACGGAGACGTAGTGGAGTTCAGATTCAATGTCTAAGACACCGGCACACCTAAAAGACCTTCCCAAGAAGACCCGCGACAACCTGCGCAACGTAGCGATCATCGCTCACGTTGACCATGGAAAGACCACTCTCGTTGATGCGATGTTGTGGCAATCCGGTGCTTTCGCCGCCCATAAAAAGCAAGAAGAGGGCCAAGATCGCATGATGGATTCGATGGACCTCGAACGCGAAAAGGGCATCACCATTCTTGCCAAAAACACGGCCGTAAAACGTGGCGACACCATCATTAACATCATTGATACGCCTGGCCACGCAGATTTCGGCGGAGAAGTAGAACGCGGCCTAGAAATGGTTGATGGTGTTATCTTGTTGGTGGATGCATCAGAAGGTCCACTTCCACAGACTCGTTTCGTATTACGTAAAGCTTTGCAGAAGAATTTGCCAGTTATCTTGTTGATTAACAAGGTAGACCGCCCAGATTCACGTATTGCAGAAGTTGTCGACGAAGCGTATGAACTCTTCTTAGATCTTGATGCCAACGAAGATCAAATCGATTTTCCAGTTGTCTATGCATCTGCAAAAGCTGGTCGCGCATCACTTACTCGTCCAGCAGATGGCGGTATGCCAGAAGAGACAAATCTCGATGTTCTCTTTGACACTATCTTCTCTGCCATTCCTGCTCCGGTATATCACGAAGGTGCACCGCTACAAGCGCATGTGACAAACCTTGACTCATCTCCATTCCTTGGACGTTTGGCGCTCTGCCGCGTACACGAAGGTGTCATTAAAAAGGGCGCCAACGTAATGTGGATGAAGACCGATGGCACACAAGAGCGCGTGAAAATTTCAGAGTTGTTGGTAACAGAAGGCCTTGAGCGCGTACCAGCGTTGGAAGCGCACCCAGGTGACATCATCGCTGTTGCTGGAATTGAAACTATTACATTGGGTGAAACTTTGGCCGATGCTGAAAATCCTCATGCCTTGCCGCTCATAACAGTCGATGAACCTTCGATTTCGATGACAATTGGTATCAATACATCCCCACTTGCTGGCAAGAGCGGCAAACTACTTACAGCGCGCCAAGTAAAAGATCGCCTCGATAAAGAGTTGGTCGGCAACGTCTCACTTCGCGTACTTAATACCGAACGCCCTGATACCTGGGAAGTCCAGGGTCGCGGCGAACTTCAGCTAGCAGTGCTTGTGGAAATCATGAAGCGCGAAGGTTTTGAACTCACTGTTGGTAAACCACAAGTTGTTACCAAGATGATTGATGGAAAACTTCATGAACCAATGGAGCGCTTGTCGATTGATGCACCTGAAGATTATTTAGGTGTACTCACACAGTTGATGGCGCTTCGCAAGGGACGCATGGAGCAGATGGTTAACCATGGCACTGGTTGGATTCGCCTTGATTACAAAGTTCCATCACGTGGCTTAATCGGATTCCGTACCGAATTTCTTACTGAAACTCGCGGTACAGGTATGTTGCACCACGTCTTTGATTCGTACGAACCATGGTTTGGAGAATTGCGTACACGCGCAACAGGTTCGCTCGTTTCAGACCGTATGGGAGCAGTAACCTCATATGCACTTGCCGGAATTCAAGAACGCGGATCCATCTTCGTTGAACCTGGTGATGAGGTTTACGAAGGAATGGTGATTGGTGAAAACTCGCGATCTGAAGATATGGATGTTAACTGCGTGCGCGAAAAGAAACTCACCAATATGCGTGCATCAGGAACCGATGATTCAGAGAAGTTGATTCCACCAAAGAAGCTGAACATGGAAGGCGCTCTCGAGTTCTGTCGTGAAGATGAATGCGTTGAAGTGACCCCAGCCGTCGTTCGTATTCGCAAAGTGACCCTCGATGGTGCAGAACGCGCCCGCGCAACCTCACGAGCAAAGAAGAACAATCAGAGCTAATCCCTCTTGATGTCACCGGGTTAGGGTTGAATACGAACCGTGACCTCATCCCAGCTACGCCTCGTCCGAGCAGATGGTGCTGCGCCGAGCCTGACGCTGAGCGATGCGCAAGTAGAAGCTGCCGCGCATCGCGGTTCGCCATTACTTATTACTGGGTCAACTGGGACTGGAAAGACCACAACGCTCATCGAAGCAGCAGTCTCGCGTATCAACTCTGGCCAATCGCCAGATTCCATTCTCTTACTCACTTACGGACGTGAACGAGCTGCTGAACTTCGCGATGCGATTGTTACTCGCGCCGGCAAGACAGCGCATGAACCACTAGCTCGTACCTTCCATTCTCTTGCTTACTCGATTTTTAAAATGCGCACAACAGATCAAACCCGAGATCTAGTTCTGTTATCAGGTGCTGAGCAAGAAACTTTTATCGCACAACTACTTCAGGGCGATATTGCAAAGGGTTCGATTCAATGGCCTGCTGATTTACATCCAACGCCAGAGTCACTCGGCAATCCACTAGCAACCCAAGGTTTTATTCGCGAACTTCGCGACTTGATTATGCGCGCAAACGAACGCGGTTTGAGCCCAAAAAAGTTAGCAGAACGCGGACAACAATTAGGTGAAAAGTATTGGCCGGCAGCCGCTGACTTTTGGCAGCGCTATCTCGGCGCTATGGCGTTGCAAGAGATGGGCTCGGCTGATTCCAAATTTCGAATTGATCCTTCTGAAATCATCAATAGCGCGATTATTCATCTTGAGGATAATCCACCACTACTTGCCGAAGTTCGGAAGAGATTCACCACCATTATTGTCGATGAGTTTCAAGAGAGTGATCCTGCCCAACGATCGCTTCTAGATTTAATTGCGCCAGATGATCTTGTCATTGTGGCTGATCCAGCAAGCGCAGTTGGACGTTTCCGCGGAGCAGATCCCGAAGGTGTACCGGCAGCGCTTGATCACTATCGCGACGTTGGCGCGCGTGAGATAACTCTGACTGAAAACTTTCGAGGCGAACCGACCAAGAAAGCGGCGCTCTTTGCGAGTGAATCGGAAGAGGCGCAGTACATCGCCTATCTCTTTAAGCGCGCTCATTTAATGGATGCAGTTCCATATTCAGAGATGGCAGTAATTCTTCGCTCGCATGGACAGACTGCTGCAAGCATTCGCCGCGCTTTCTCGCAGGTAGGCATTCCAACTGCAGGTGATATTGAAACGCTGGCAAATAACGCTGCTATTGCGCCATTTCTTCTGTTGGCGCGCGTTGCTACAGGCTCACAACCGCTCAACCTAGAAACTGCAGAAAAGTTGCTCACCAGCGAATTTGGGGGAGCGACATCTGTCTCGCTGCGTCGCACTCGCGCAGCGCTCTTAGCAGCTCGCGATGAAGCCCTCGACAAGCGAAGTGGAACACAACTAATTCTCGATGCAATCACAACAGGAGATACTGCTATTGAAGATTCTTCTGAACTCTTACGTATCCACCACCTATTAACGGCAGCAAAAAAAGCGCTGGCTAAGAAGAACGCAACGATTCACGATTTACTGTGGGCTATCTGGAATAACGCAACCACGAGCGATGGCGTGAAGTTAGCTGATGCCTGGAAAGCGGCGGCGCTACGTGGTGGTGCACGCGGTGCACAAGCAGATCGTGATTTGGATGCGATGATCCAACTCTTCGATTCTGCAGCGCGCCATATCGAGCGTTTTCCAGGCTCTGCGCCTGATATCTTCTTACAAGAAATCTCTCACGAAACTATTGTTGCTGACTTAATTACTTCTCGCGGCGTTCGTCCTGATGTTGTTGAAGTTCTTACTGTGCATTCGGCAAAGGGGCGCCAGTGGCGCCAGGTTGCAGTTGCTGGAGTACAAGAAGGTGCGTGGCCAAATCTTAAACAGCGCAGTTCGCTACTTGGGGCCGAACGTTTGGTTGAGCGAGTACGTCATGGTGATGATTTAGCGCAAGCAGCGCTCAATGCGATCGCTGCGCAATCACTTTTGGAAGATGAAGCGCGCCTCTTTCACGTTGCAACTACTCGAGCTAGCGAATCTTTGGTTGTCACTGCAATTTCACGCGAAGATGAATCTCCATCTATCTTCTTTGAAGAATTTTCTGAAGAACACCAGTTACAAGATTTAGTTCGCGAAGCGCCACGTCCGCTCACTGCAGCGGCATTGGTAGCTACTCTGCGCCGTGAAGTGAACCTCAAAGAGGATCCTCAAGCAGCAGCGCTTCTCAAAACTTTAGCGTCGTACGGTATCCATCAAGCTCAACCCCAACAGTGGCTTGGCGCCACCTCGCTCTCCACCCACGCGCCTGTAGTTGATCCGCAATCACAGGTGCCAGTCTCACCATCTTCGGCAGAGAGCTTTACTGATTGTGGGCTGAAATGGTTCTTAGAAAAGAGTGGTGGAACAAATGGCGATTCCACTGCCCAATTATTGGGCTCGGTGATTCATGAATTTGCTCGTATCAAAGTAGAAGACCCCGACATCTCGGATGCACAATTACAAGAGAAGTTAATTGCTGCCTGGCCGCTCATTGATGATAGCCAAGGTTGGATTAGCGCTGCATCTCTCAATCGTGCAAAACGGATGCTAGAACGATTTGCCCAATACCACCGCGAATCGAAACGAAATATTGCTGGTGTTGAGCTCGGATTTACGATAACCGTAGGTAGAGCAACAATTAAAGGAAATGTAGATCGTATCGAAGTAGATAACGATGGTAAGTACTACGTCATCGATTTTAAAACTGGCAAGAATGTAATCTCCAAGAACGATGCTGCGGAGAACTTGCAGTTAGCCTGCTACCAGCTTGGTGTCATTCTCGATGGCTTTGCCGGAAAGTTGCAAGGCACTCAAGTATCAGGATCTGAACTCGTTTTTCTAGCAAATAACACGCAGAAGGTGACTACTCGCGAAAGAGCACCTATCGATGTTGCCGAGATTCAAGAGACGATTACAACAATTGCAGAAGGTATGGCGGGCTCAACCTTTATGGCGCGTAAGAGCGATCTCTGCGGTAGATGTAACGTCAAACCAGTGTGTCCGCTTCATCTTGAAGGAAAGGCGGTGCACCAATGAAAGAGCTCTATAGCCCAGATCGCATCGCGGAAATGATTATGACAATTGATCCGGACTTTTATCCTCCGAGCAAAGAACAACGACCAATCATCTCTATAGAAGAGAATCCACTCGAACCAGCAGTCGTTATTGCAGGCGCAGGATCTGGCAAGACTGAAACCATGGCAGCGCGCGTTGTCTATTTGGTTGCAAACAACTTTGCCCGCCCCGATCAGATCTTGGGGCTTACCTTTACGCGCAAGGCAGCAGGTGAGCTAAATACACGTATACGTAAACGGCTGCGCCAATTCCAACAAGCGCAAGACAAGTTAGGTATCGAACGCACCTTCTCAACTTTAGAAACCGCTGTCACCACCTATCACTCATATGCAGGCCGCTTATTGAGCGAGCACGCGATTCGGTACGGAATCGATGCTGATGTACAACCTCTCGGAGAAGCTGCGCTCTGGATGTCAGCTAATAGGTTGGTCCGCGAATGGGATAACGGAACCTTTGCTACTGACGACGCAGTCAGCACGGTGGTAAAAGATTTATTGGGACTTACTTCGATGGTAATCGAACACCGTGTCTCTCTCGATGCAATTCAAGCCGCAGACGAAGAGGTGTTAACTCAACTTTCTCAGATGACAGGTGCAACAAATGAAGAGACTCGTCGCGTTGCCAAGGTTTTAAATCAACGAATTTCTATGTTGCCGATGGTGAGAGCATTTATTGAATCACGTCGTCAATCAGGAGAACTTTCCTACGATGACCAGATTGCACTTGCTGCCGATATTGCGGTTAATTTTCCAGATGTTGGCGCGCTCGAACGTGGAAAATATCCAGTAGTCCTTCTTGATGAGTATCAAGATACTTCTCAATCGCAAGTACGGATGTTGGCAGCGCTCTTTGGCGGCGGCCATCCTGTTACTGCAGTTGGTGATCCTTGCCAATCAATCTATACCTGGCGAGGCGCTTCTGCTGGAACAATCGGAGCCTTCAACAAAAACTTTCCTAAGTCACCAGGCGCAACTGGTAAAAATGTCTATGAACTTCTCACTACGTATCGCAACGACCGAGCAATACTTGATCTTGCAAACGAGATTTCAGATTCAGTACGGCAGTTAGAAAGTCTTAAAGTCGAACGCCTCAAACCACGCGATGGCGCTGGACCTGGTGATTTGACCTGTGGGATCTTTGAAAATCTCGAGGCAGAGAGCGCTGCTATCGCTGAATATTTTGCACCTCTATGGAATAACCCAGAACGTTTAGAGGCGAAGAGCAAGGTTCCTAAGACTTTTTCAGTCTTAGTTCGTAAGCGCTCACAGATTCCATATATTCAAAACGCACTTGCCCAAGCCGGAATTCCATCGGAAGTTCTTGGACTTGGTGGTTTAGTTCATGTTCCTGAAATTGCCGATGTAGTGGCCTTGCTCAAGGTCATAAACGATCCTGATGCAGGCGCATCGCTGATGCGGCACCTAGCTGGTGCGCGTCTTAATCTCGGTGCACGCGACATCGCAGCCTTGGGCCGCTATGCCCGCAGCAGATCTGAAAAGCTCCGTACCGATAGTCGCAGTATTGTAAAAAATATTGTTGCGGGAAATCCTGACTCTGCCGAAGCTGATGATCAATTTATTGGTAGCGTCATCGATGCCCTCGACGAAATTGAAAAATGCGATCGTAGTAACTTCTCGGAAGCTGGATACCTGCGCCTTCTTACCTTCGCCGCCGATCTGCGCAGATTGCGTTCACGGGCGGCAGCTCCGATCACTGATCTGATTGTTGAAATCGAGCGCTATCTCAACCTGGAAGCAGAAGTTATGTTTCGCGATGGTGGAACGCATGGTCGCCGCCATCTCGATCGCTTTATGGATGAAGCTGCCAAGTTTGTGCGTAGTGGCGGTTCGCTCTCCTCTTTCTTGCAATGGCTCGATATCGCAAGCGAGGAAGAAGGTGGACTTAAAGCTGGCGCCCCAGAAGTGGATTCATCTGTTGTTCAGATTCTGACAATTCACATGGCCAAAGGTGCGGAATGGGATGTGGTTGCAGTTCCCGGACTTGCGCAAGGAACTTTTCCAGGCGCCAACAAATCAGATCCTGATAACTGGCTCACCAATGAACGACATATTCCATTTGCACTTCGCGGAGATGGCGATCTCCTGCCTCATTTCTCGTGGGGAGCTGCGACTACCAATGCACAAGCAAAAAATGCCATCGAAAACTTTGCATCTGAGTGCGTGACCTACAAAGAACGCGAGGAAATCCGTCTGGGTTATGTAGCTATGACGCGAGCTCGCACCCATTTATTCTGCTCAACATCATATTGGCGCGATGGCGTGAAGCCGGTTCTTCCCTCAGTGATTTACAGGAAGGTGGAAGAGGTTGCTGCAAAGGTAGGCACCGTTCTTACCAGTGCGACAGCGCCGGCGGATGGGGAGCGAAATCCGGCTGAAAACATCGAAATTACTGCGCTGTGGCCGCAAGATTTTCTTGGCGAACAACGGGCTCGCTTTGAACACACTGTCACACTTGTTGAGGCTGCGCCAATTATTAACCTGACAGATTTTCGCGAAGATGAGAGCGGTTGGGTTGCCGATGCGCGCGCCATCATCGCTGAATTTGAGGAGTTTCGACGTGGCGCAAAAGATGTCCTACTTCCTCCTCGAGTATCTACCTCGACACTCATCGCTCTCCACGAAAATCCCGCAGCTCTTGCAGAAAATATTCGTAGACCTATGCCACGAGCGCTCGACGAATTCTCGCATCGTGGTACCGCCTTCCACCTTTGGATTGAGAGCCACTTCAACGCCAAGACTCTCTTTGATGACGAAGACTTTGATGCGCTAACACCTCTTGCAGAAGATCAAAAACTTGAGGAGCTGAAAGCAAAGTGGCTGGCATCGGACTGGGCTAAGCGCGAACCATATGCAGTGGAAGTTCCCTTTGAAACCGTTATTGCTGGAGCTTTAGTGCGTGGCCGAATTGATGCTGTCTATAAAACCGAGACAGGTTTTGAAGTCATCGATTGGAAGACCGGTTCGCAAGAGTTAGGCGAATCCGCAGCGGTGCAGTTAGCTGTCTATCGCTTGGCGTGGGCGAAATTGCGCTCCCTTCCAGTTGAAGCAATCTCTGCCGCATTCCATTACGTGCCCATAAATAAAACAGACCGACGAGCTGACCTCTTGAGCGAGGCGCAACTCGTCGATCTGTTACTGCTAAAGGATTTACAGAGTTAGAAAAGATCGAGCGTCATAACCTTGTTCCATGCGGCTACAAAGTCTTGAACGAACTTCTTCTCAGCATCATCGCTGGCGTAAACCTCTGCAAGTGCACGCAACTCTGAGTTAGAGCCGATTACCAAGTCGGCGCGGGATGCGCTCCACTTAACCTTGCCGGTCTTGCGATCATGAGCGTTGTAGAGACCGTCAGAGGCAGGGGCCCATTCATAGCTGATATCAAGGATATTGGTGAAGAAATCAGTAGTCAGAGCACCCTTCTTCTTTGTTAATACCCCTGTATTCGAACCATCAAAGTTGGCGCCAATGACACGTAGACCACCGAGCAAGACCACTAACTCTGGGGGAGTTAAGGTCAGGAGCGCAGCCTTATCAACCAATGGAATTTCAGCTGGTCGGTTATCAGATTTACTGATGTAGTTGCGGAATCCATCTGCTGTTGGTTCCAGTACAGAGAACGATGCAATATCGGTCTGCTCCTGTGTGGCATCTGTGCGACCTGGCTTAAATGGAACCTTCACTTTTGCGCCAGCGCTCTTCGCTGCAATCTCCACTCCAACGCAGCCAGCCAAAACAATCAAGTCAGCCAATGAAACTTTCTTTGCAGACTTCTTATTGAAGTTGGTCTGAATCTTTTCGAGGATTGCTAGAACTTTCTTAAGCTCCTTCGGATTATTGGCTTCCCAATTGCGCTGTGGCTCAAGGCGGATCCGTGCGCCGTTTGCGCCACCACGTTTATCTGTTCCGCGGAAGGTTGAGGCCGATGCCCATGCTGTGACAACCATCTGTTGCACAGTCAGACCACTTGCTGCGATTCGCTTCTTAAGAAGTTCAATTTCAGATTTGCCAATTACCTGCTTTGGACGAGCAGGAAGTGGATCTTGCCAGATCAAAGCTTCCTTCGGCACAAGTGGTCCGAGGTAACGAGCAATTGGACCCATATCGCGGTGCGTGAGTTTGAACCACGCGCGCGCAAAAGCATCTGCAAATGCATCAAGATCTTCTGCAAAGCGTCGCGAAATCTTTTCGTAAGCAGGATCCATACGCATTGCCAGGTCAGTTGTAAACATGACTGGTGCATGAGTCTTTCCTGCAATGTGCGCATCTGGAACAGCTTTTGCTGCAGATTCATCCGTTGGAATCCACTGTGTTGCACCAGCTGGAGACTTGGTCTGCTTCCATTCATATTTAAAGAGGGTCTTAAAGTAGGTGTTATCCCACTTAATTGGCGTTGGTGTCCACGCTCCTTCTAAGCCGCTGGAGATAGTGTCTGCGCCGCTACCTTTTCCATAGGTGTTCTTCCAACCAAGCCCCATCTCTTCAATGGCTGCACCTTCTGGCTCTGCGCCGACATACTTGCTGGGATCTGCTGCGCCATGTGCTTTACCGAAAGTGTGGCCACCAGCAATAAGTGCGACAGTCTCTTCATCATTCATCGCCATCCGCGCAAAAGTTTCTCGAATGTCGCGAGCAGATGCCAGCACATCTGGTTTTCCATCTGGGCCTTCAGGGTTTACGTAAATCAAACCCATCTGCACTGCAGCAAGTGGGTTTTCTAATTCGCGATCCCCACTGTAACGCTCATTCTTGAGCCACTCTGCTTCCTTGCCCCAGTAGGTGTTATCTGGTTCCCAGACATCAACGCGACCGCCACCAAAACCAAAAGTCTTTAGCCCCATTGAATCGAGCGCACAGTTTCCGGCGAGGATCATTAAATCTGCCCAAGAAAGTTTCTTTCCATACTTCTTCTTAATTGGCCATAGGAGTCGACGGGCTTTATCGAGGTTGACGTTATCAGGCCATGAGTTCAAAGGAGCAAAGCGTTGCAGACCTGATCCTCCACCACCGCGTCCATCTGCAGTGCGATAGGTGCCGGCGCTATGCCACGCCATGCGGATAAAGAATGGACCGTAATGTCCATAATCAGCAGGCCACCACTCTTGTGATGTCGTCATTAATTTTTCAATGTCTTTCTGCACAGCTTTGAGGTTGAGCTTCTTAAACTCTTTTGCATAGTCAAAGTCTTTATCCATTGGATCTGATGCAGGAGAGTTTTGACGAAGGACAGATAGGTCTAACTGATTAGGCCACCAATCGGTGTTGTAGGTGCCTTCTCGGTTGAGTTTGCTGCCGGAATTAACAGAGTATGGACATGTGGCTTCAGTAGTCATGCCCCTAGGTTAATCGCTGCGGAAAAAAGCGCTATTCGAAGATTTCGGCAGAGAGTGGTAAGTGGTCACTTATCCCAGTCGTTGAGATAGGCAGCCCTTGGAAAGCACCATCGGGAAGGGCTTGTGCCAAGAGGTAATCGAATTGAATCTTGGCGCCCCAACTGGGGTATGTATCTGCTGTGACCAGGGATTTCCATGATGAGAATGCGATTGGTAAATTTTTTGGAAGATTGAGATCACCCATAATCAAAGCTCGAGTATTTGTTTGGTGAGCCAGAGCAAGCGCCCATTTCTTCACCCGTTTGAGTTGAACCACATTAAAAATGGGAACAAAAGATAAATGGGTGTTCACAACGGTCCACCCATTTTCTAAGACCGCAGCTAACGCTAAGCGTGGTTCATCTTTGACATAAATAAATCTTGGTTTACCTTTTCCGGTTTCATCTCCAGGAACAATAAGTGGAAGTCCAAGTGGGGAATTTCCCAGGTTTAATCGATGCCAACTTAACACCGGAATTTTTGAGACGATGCCAATTCCGTAACACTCATGCATCAACTCCGCGTGTGTTGATTGATTGCTAATAATTTCTGGTTCGTGATCGTGTTTCTTACGCCAACTTTCTCCAGGTGTACCAATAACGCTAGGGCCCATGGCCCAATGTGGAGTATTGAGCGCCTCTGCAATATCGCGCATTTGCGGGCGCGTGGCAGAACGTGGCAGAAAATGGTCAACCTCTTGAAATCCGTATACGTCGGAGTTGAGTGATTGCACAGCGCTAGCCAGAGACACATCGGTGCGCCCGGGCGGAATAGCCATCCCATGCAAGAGATTCCACGAGGTGATGCGCACCCCCACAGACTAGTAACCTTCGAGCATGAGCGCGATAAATCAACATCCATCCCACATCGATCGCGCAGGAGAGTTACGAACCAATCAAGCAACGCTGGACGCTTTGTGGGATAAAGCTCAAATTCTGCACTGCGTTGATGGTCGAATTGCAGCACACGCTGGAACTTTGGCTTTTCGTAGCGCCACAGATATTGCAACGATGCAGACAAGTGGTGAATTTTCAGAAGGGGCTCGCTACTTTCTTGGACAAGATCCCATATCGCGCGCCCCATTCTTTGCCTGGGATACATCGTGGAAGATCACTACGAATGACGAGCAACTCGCAACCATAAACGAAGACCGCGGCCTTGCAACGCTACGCGAACTCGGTGGGTCACTAAGTGGGCAAGAGATGGAACTTGCACTCCATGCCATCGCGCTGAGTAATTGGCATCGCGCCCACCCCATGTGCCCACGATGTGGTGGCCCAACTCGAGTTGATTTAGGTGGTGCAGCACGTCTGTGTGAACGAGATGGTTCGCAACATCATCCACGAACAGATTCTGCAGTTATTGTTCTCATCAAGGATCGCGATGATCGCATCTTGCTCGGGCATCAACCGGTGTGGCCAGAAGGTCGTTACTCAACATTTGCTGGCTTTCTTGAACCGGGAGAAACTTTTGAGCAATGTGTATCTCGTGAAGTATTCGAAGAATCGGGCGTAACAGTTTCAGAGATAACTTATCTCGGATCACAACCATGGCCATTTCCTGCCAGCATCATGATTGCTTTTGAAGCTGTGACAGATAATCCAGAAGTTGCTCGCGGAGATGGTGAAGAGATAACAGATGTGAAATGGTTTAGCCGTACCGAATTGCTAGCTGCTGCAAGTAGTGGCTCACTCCTACTTCCACCAACGATGTCAGTTGCACGCAAAATGATTGAGAGATGGCTTGGACAGAGCGCTCCTGGCGGAGAATCGTGGCGTTAGAAAAATGGCGCTAGCAGAAGAAATTCTCAACGCTCTTGATCCTGATCAACGAGCAGTGGCACTGGCAACTCGTGGTCCTGTCTGTGTGATTGCTGGAGCAGGTACCGGTAAAACTCGTGCCATAACCCATCGCATCGCGTATGGGGTGGCTATTGGCACTATGGATCCTGCGAAGGTTCTAGCGCTGACCTTTACTGCTAAAGCTGCAGGCGAAATGCGCACTCGATTACGCGCATTGGGTGTTCCAACGGTTGCCGCACGCACCATTCACTCTGCGGCGCTGAAACAACTGCTCTATTTCTGGCCAACCGTTTTTGGTGGTCGCACTCCAGATTTGATGACAACCAAGACTGGATTTCTCACTGAAGCTATTAATCGGGCAGGCTTGAGCGAATCATTGCGCGCAACTAACCGAGAATTAATGCGCGATATCGCCTCCGAGATTGAGTGGGCAAAAGTGTCACAAATTGCCCCGCCTGATTTTGTTGATGAGATTTCTAAGCGCAGCCAAAAGCCCCGTGTAATCCCAGAGCAGCTTGTCCAAATTTACACAGCTTATGAAAGTATCAAGAAACAAGAGTTAGCTATCGATTTTGAAGATGTCTTGCTGCTTTGTGCTGCGATGTTGGAAGAAGAACGCGATGTGCGAGAGAGAGTGCAAGACCAGTATCGCTACTTCACTATTGATGAGTATCAAGATATTTCACCGATTCAGCAGCGCTTGATAAACGCCTGGCTTGGGACGAGAAAAGATATCTGTGTTGTCGGAGATCCAGCACAGACTATTTATTCGTTCGCTGGCGCTACTCCAGTTTTCCTCAACACCTTTACTCAACGTTTTCCCGAAGCTGAAGTTATCCGGCTCAGCACTGGATATCGCTCAACTCCAGAGATCACCTTTGCCGCAAATGCACTTCTGCGACATGGACAGATGGGGCAAGAGTTGGTTGCCCAAAATGAGCATGGATCCAAACCGACAGTCTCCGTTTATGCAGATGAAGAGAGTGAAATTGCCGGGGTCATGTCAGATATCACCGAGCTACTCTCGCAAGGAACTGCACCGCAAGAGATTGCAATTTTGGCCCGAACCAATGCGCAATTAAAGGTCGCAGAAAAACAGATGTTAAAGCTCAACCTTCCTTATCAAGTCCGCAGTACAGATCGATTCTTTGAGCGGAAAGAAGTGCGTGACTTCATTAAAGAGGTAAGAAAAGCTTCCGTTATTCCTGCAGAGGGACAGGGATGGATTGATGAGCTGCGCTCCTTGGCTCAGCCATATTTAACGGGCGAAACAATCGATGGAATTGCAGCGCTCCTTCACTTGGCGCGCGAACTTGATAGTGATAGTTCATTTGCGCCAAAGACCTTGCGCGGATATTTACGTGAAGTTGAAGATCGGGTGCAACAAAATAATCCTCCAACGATGCCCGTAGTTACCTTGGCTACCTTGCATGCTGCAAAAGGTTTGGAATGGGAGCGAGTCTTTTTGATTGGTGCATCTGATGGCCAATTGCCTGTATCTGATGCACCTATTGATGAAGAGCGACGACTTTTCTACGTAGGAAT